>Ga0074199_1000156_pt1 | contig 137929 bp, 142 predicted proteins | sample EPASupsiteSAE347_FD_64528 | JGI IMG/M metagenome (GOLD analysis project Ga0074199, IMG submission 64528) | Bioremediated contaminated groundwater from EPA Superfund site, New Mexico - Sample SAE3-47 | ecosystem: Environmental > Aquatic > Deep subsurface > Groundwater > Contaminated ... | reverse complement strand
GGCTGGGAGACCGGGTTATCAAGGACCTGTCCGGGTTCCACTACGAGATTGTCAACAAGCCTTATGAGTCCACCATCGAGGTCGATCGGGACGACATCGAAGACGATCAGATCGGTGTCTACACGCCCATGATCCAGGGGCTCGCCCAGTCTGCGAAGGTCCACCCGGACATCCTCGCCTTTGCCCTGCTCAAGCTCGGATTCTCGACAAAGTGTTACGACGGGCAGTACTTCTTTGACACTGACCACGAAGTAAAAGGCGCCTCGGTGGCAAACTCGGGCGGAGGCTCCGGTACAGGCTGGTACCTCATGGATCTGTCCCGACCCATCAAACCCCTTATTCTCCAGCTCCGCAGGGCGCCTGAGTTTGTCGCCATGGACAAACCGGATGACCAGAACGTGTTCATGCGGAAAAAGTTCGTTTATGGAGTCGACGATCGCAAGAACGTCGGGTTCGGCCTGTGGCAGCTCGCCTATGGCAGCAAACAGACCCTCGACACGACCGCATATTCGGCCGCACGGGCGGCGATGATGTCCTTTACCAACGATGAAGGCACCCCTCTCGGGATAAAGCCCACGCACCTCGTTGTTCCGCCCACCCTGGAATCCACCGGAAGGACCGTCCTCGAGGCCGAGAAGAACGCCGACGGCTCATCGAACGTCTGGTACCACACGGCCGAGCTCGTTGTCGTGCCCTGGCTGGCGTAGAAGGAGGAACCGATGAAGATCAAGTGTAAATCTATACCGGAAAGATTCCGCAGGGCGGGCATGACGTTCTCGAACTCGCCCGCCGAATACGACGTTGACGAGAAGACCCTGAAAGTCCTTCGGGCGGAGCCCATGCTCGTTGTCGAGGTCCTTCCGGAGAAGAAGGAGCCGGAGAAGGAAAAGGCCCCGGACAAAGAGAAGACATCAGCATCCCAGGATCAGGCCGGCAAGAAGGACAAAGATAAGAAGTAGACAAAACAAGGAGGCCAGGAGGAGGGCCCCGCCCTCCTCCTTTACTGAACCATGGCATACTGCACGCTTGACGATATCAAAAAGGCCCTGGAAGAGGCGACAGTCATACAGCTCACCGATGACGAGAACCTGAAGCCCGCGGCCATCGATCCGGTGGATCCGGACCACGCGGCGATCATCGCCCGCGTCGATGAGGCGATCGAGACCGCCGACGCAGAGATCGACGGCTACTGCGCTGTGAAGTACTCGGTTCCGCTCTCACCGGTCCCGTCCGTCGTGAACAAACTCTCCGTGGAACTTGCGATCTATTATCTTCACGGCAGGCGGAGCATTCCGGAGAAGATAGAGAAGCGCTACGAGAGGGCTGTCGCCAGGCTCAAGGACGTCGCCAGGGGGCTGCTTTCCCTGGGCGTAGACCCAGAGCCGGCCGCATCAACCTCCGCCGACAGCGCGCAGGTAAACAAGGCAGTGAGCGATCGGGTCTTCACCCGCGACTCATTGAAGGGGTTCTGACATGCTCGCAGAGATCGAAAAGGCCGTCGCCGCCAGGCTCACGTTGAAGGTATCCGAACCGAAACACGTCGAGATTGAGGAGAAACATAGCTCGCTGGCCATGCCGGCGATCGAGGTGTATACGGGACCTGGACCCTTTGAAAAGGTTGGTCAGAAGTACAAGCTGAGACCATCCATCTTCATCATAGTGACTTTTCAGCACAAGCGCTCGACAGAGGACCGGCGTGCAGGGGTGTACCCTGTCCTTGAGGCCGTGGCGGCTGCTCTCATCCTGCAGACGCTGAATCTCCCCATCGACCCCCTCCGGCCGAAGGGAATCGAGAACATTACTCTCGAGGAAGAGGAGGACGAGGGAAAGATCGTCTTCGCCGTGGAGTTCCAGACGGGGTTCATCATCGACAGGATCGATGACGATGCGGCCGCCGCGGTGGATCTCCTCAGGGTCGGCTTTGAATATTACCTCAAGCCAGGCGACGACGTCGCTGACGCGGAGGATATCGTGGAATTTGAAACTGAAACGTAAAAGGAGGCTGTTATGGCTGATTTAAAAGTGACCGCAGCGCCAGGCATACGCTGTCCCATGGAAGGCCGGCCGCGGGAGTACATTACCGACACCGCGTCCGCAGAGGTGCCCGACACCGCATACTACCGCAGGCTCCTCGCGGATGGTTCCCTCATCAAGGCCGCCCCGGGGAATAAAAAGGAGGTAAAACCTGATGGCAAGTAAGAACATATCCTTCGACAACATCCCGGCATCGATCCGCAAGCCCGGCAAATATATCGAGTTCAACACGCGGCTCGCAGTACGGACCCTGCCGAACAACAAGCAGCGCATGCTCATCGTCGGACAGAGGACCTCCGCCGGCACGATCGCCGAGAAGATTCCGACCCAGGTCTTCTCCGACAAGGAAGCGGAGATCTATTTCGGTCCGGGGTCGATGTGCCACCTCATGACCCGTGCGGCGATCACGGCAAATCCTTACCTGGACCTCACCGTCATCGCCCTCGATGACGCAAGCGCAGGCCAGCCTGCGGTGGGAACGGTGACGATCGGCGGCCCTGCAACGGGCAGTGGTGTGCTGACGCTCTATGTCGGGACAAAGAAGGTAGAGATAGCGATCGCCACGACAACGGCTGCGGCGGCAGTAGCTGCGGCCCTCAAGGCGGAGCTTGACAAACACCCCGACCTGCCGGTGACGGCAAGCGTTGCAGAAGCCGTCGTCACGCTGACGGCCAAAAACGAGGGCCTCTGCGGCAACGACATCCACGTCAGCTACATCCTCACGAACGCCCCGGGGATAACGGTCACGATCGTAGCCATGGCGACAGGGGCTGCCAACCCGACCCTTGCAGACGCACTTGCGGCTGTCTTTGGGGAACAGTACGACATCATCGTCACGCCCTACAACAACCAGACAGACCTGGCTACCCTCAAGACCCACCTCGATTCGGTGAGCGGTCCCCTGGAACAGAGGCCGGGTACCGGCGTCTATGGAATGAACGGGGCCCTGGCCACAGCGACAACGCTCTCCGGACAGGTCAACTCGGGCCGCATCCTCTGTGCCTATCACCGCTACACCGCGGCAACCCTGGTACAGAGCATGCCCTATGAGATCGCGGCCGCCTTCGGTGCCGTCATGGCCTGGGAAGAAGACCCGGCGAGGCCTCTCAATACACTGGAACTCAAAGGCATCGCGGCAGCCAACATCGCCGACCGCCTCTCCAGAACCGAGCAGGAAAACCTCCTGTACAACGGCGTGTCGCCTACCGAGATCGGCCCGGGAGAGACAGTGCAGATCGTCAGGGCCATCAGTACTTATCTCCAGGACCCCCAAGGAATCGATGACATATCACTTCTGGATATTACGACGATCCGGACGCTTGATTACGTCCGCAAGGCGGTGCGTACCCGTATTTCCTTACGTTTTCCCAGGGAGAAGCTCTCCAGTAAGACACCCCCAAAGGTCAGAAGCGAGATCCTCGATGTCCTTTTGCAGCTCCAGGACCTGGAGATCGTCGAGGAGGTGGAGGCAAACAAAGACGGCCTGATCGTCGAGCGGGACCTGCAGGACCCGAACCGGCTTGATGCGAGGATCCCCGCGGACGTCGTCAACGGGCTCCACGTGTTCGCCGGCAGGATAGACCTGCTGCTGTAAACAAAGAAGGAGGATAATCATGGCAGATGAATATGTAGAACTGGTAACGCTGGAAGTGAACGGCGCCGAGATCACCGATTTCAACAAGGTGTCGGAGAACGATTACGAGGTGCGCCGGGCCGTCAACCTCATGAACAAGACGGGATTTACAAAGACCACTCCCCGGTATGGGGTTAAGGTGGAATATGTGATCCCCAAAAGCCAGACGCCCTTCAACTTTAATGAGGTGGAAAACGGCACCCTCACCATCGATCGCGGCAACGGCAAGCGGATCACCTACGGCGGCGTCTTCACGACCAAGATAGGCGAGGTGTCATACGGCGAGAAAGAGGCCTCCCAGAGCATCGAACTCGGCGCAACGGAAAGGAATGAGTCATGATAACAGAAAAACGCACGCTGCCGATCGGGATCGAGTACAACGGAGAACGTCACCACGAACTCGAGATTGAGCCCCGTCGGGTGTCTCACATGATAGATGCCATGGAAGATGCGCGAGCAACGAAAAACGCTCACTATTCTGAGGTGTGCACGCTCGCCTGTCAGATTACCAGGCTCGGTGACATTCCCAAAGAAAATATTACCGGAGAGTTACTCCTGTCGATGTACCAGCAGGACTTCGAGGTGCTGTCGGAGGCAGCAGATGCGGCCCAAAAACGGGTCGGGGAGTTTCGATCACCCGGCGAAGAAGACACAAAAAGAGCTTAGCCACACAGAAAAACAAACAAACCTGCGACGGGCGGTGCTGGCCATGTTGAAGCTGGGGTTCAGTTACGCGGATATAAGATCAATGTACGAGAAGGACCTGGCAGCCTGGCTCGATGCCCATGAGAGAATTATCAATCCGAAACGCGGAAAGACATACCTCGTGAAAGGGAAAGAAAAACAGATATGAGCGGAAGAAGCACCCTCGAACTGATCCTCTCCGGGAATTCGTCCAGGCTTCTGAGCGCATTGGGCACGGGCGAGCGGGGCCTGAACAGGTTTGGTCGTACGGCCAGGAAGGAATTCGACAGGATCCGTAGCGCCGCCAGTTCGGTGGAGGGAAAGATGGCCTCGCTCGGTGTCTCCATCGGCGCGGGGATGGTTCTGAAGCAATCCGCACAGCTCGACAAGGGTCTTACCCAGATTGCCCAGACTGCTGGAGAAACCCGGCTGAAAGCTGCCGGACTTCGAAAAGAACTCTTCAGCATGGCAAAAGACACCGGGGAAAAGGTCGACGATCTTAAGCAGGGTTTCAATAATGCTGTTCAAGCGGGACTCAACTTCAAGGAAGCCCTCCCCGTCCTCAATGCCACCAACAAGGCGATGGCAGTCACAGGGGCGAATGCCGATACCCTTACCTCCGGGCTGACCGTGGCAGCCACGGCTTTCGAATTCGACCTGGCAAAGCCGAACATGGCGCTCACCCTCCTTGACAAGATGACCGCGGCCGGGCGCCTCGGGAACGCAGAGCTCGAAAACCTCTCCAGCATCTTCGCCCGCGTCGGCGTTAATGCCCAGACCGCGGGAATGGGCTTTGACCAGACATTGGCTTTCATTGAGGCACTCTCCCTTATTGAACGACAGCCCGAGCGCCTCGCGACTCTTGCTGACAGCACACTCCGCCTGTTCACAAACGTCGGTTATATGAAGCAGGCACAGAAGGCCACGGGAATAAAGTTTTTTGATGCCAAGGGCGAACAACGAAACCCTCTGACGATACTCAATGACATCTTCAAAAAGTATGATGCCCTCAAAACGAAACAGGAAAAATTGCTCTTCCTCGGCAAAGCCTTGAAGGGAGCTGACCTTGATACCTTCAAGGGCACGAGGACCTTTCTCAAAGGCGATATGCTGGGCAAGGTCGAGAATTTTACAAAGAAGATTTCCCAGGCCGGGGGCACCATAGAGCGTGATCTCCCTGAAGCGTTGAACAACGCCGTGAGCCAGACAGGACGCCTTGCCGCGGAGATGCGCCGGGCAGCGGACGCATTCGTTCAGCCATTCAATGCCGGCGTTACATCAGGAATCAGAAAGCTTCTCAACTCGAAGAAAGAAGGGGGTTTGGGCCTCTCCGGGGAGCAGATCGCAGTCGGTGGAGCCGCAGCACTGGCGGGAGGATATGCGGCCTATCGCGGCGGAGGGGCTCTTGCAAAGAAGCTCCTCGGCAGATTCGGCGGGACAGCGGGAGGCATTGCGGAGGGTAAGGCCATAGAAGCGGCCACCGGAGTTGCCCCTGTCTTTGTCACTAACTGGCCCGCTAACATGGGAGGTATGGGTGGAATACCTGGCGCGGGTGCGGGCCCCAAGGCAGGCCCCGGTGCAAATGCACTAACCTCAGGCGCAAAGGGTGTGGCTGCTTTCGCGGGCGGTTACGCCGTCGGCACGGGCATCAATTATCTGATCGGGAAACTGATCGAACAAAAGACCTATGGCCGCAATGATTCCCTCGGTGAGTACATCTACGATCTTATCCATACCGACCTGCCCAGTCTCTTCGGCAAGGCCGAGGTGAAGAACGACATAAAGATGAATATAACCGTCGATCAAAACGGCAGGGCCACGGTCACGACCGACGATATGGGTGCCGTCGTCGCGGTAAACAGCATGAACCGGGGGGTCTTCTGATGGCGGATGAGAATAGATTTGAAGCAAAGATAGACGATTTCAACCTCGAGATGGAGAACATCGAGGACTCCATAGAGAAGTCGATCGCAAAGTATGAGTTCCCCTTCCGCCATGGCGCCCTCCTTGAGGATATGGGACAGAAGGCCCGCGTCATCAAGATGCGCTGCTACTGGTACGAGGAGACTTATGAGGTGCATAAGGATTTCGTCAAGCACCTGGAGAAGAAGGAACTCTTCGAGCTGCTTCACCCGAAGTACGGCCTTATAAAAGGCTCCATTGATTCGATCTCAATCCGCCACGATGACCGCAAGAAGACCGCAGAAGTGGACCTTACCTTCACCCAGGGCCTCATAACAGAGGCGCAGGCCGAACCGAAATATATTAACAAGGGCGCCGTCGACTGGGGGGCGGAGGACGATTTCGCTGCCGGCCAGACTGAACTCATCGAGGAGCTGGAAACCGATGTCCGGAACATCCTCGGCGCCGAGGCGATGGAGATCCTCTCGGCCGTCCTGGACCCTGTACAGCCCCTCATCGACCAGTTCACCGGCATCTCGACCCAGGCACGTAACTACGTCAAGGCGGCAGACACCTTCATAACCGGCCTCGCGGGGACGCTGACCACCATCACAAATCCCGTGAACTCACTCCTGGCGATGATAACGTTTCCGAACACCCTGGGCGGCATTGTCATCGGGACACTGGCACGGACTCTGGAGCGATACGTCTCCCTTTACGATACCTTTCGTACCTCACCGACCCGTTTTCTTAGCAGCCTGGCCGGCAGCTTCGGTTCCCTGGTTGATGACACGGAAGACCCGGAGACCGCTCAGGATGAGACAATAACCTCCACATTCTCGAAGTATTCGACTATCGCCTCGGCGCAGCGTCTCGGTCTCGAGACAGCCTATATCTTCGCCGATGACGAGGACAATCGCGAGGTGGTGAAGCGTCTCGAGACAACACCCTCATTCGATGCCCTGGGGAACTACGTCAAGCCGGAATCGACTGGGCAGATCCTTACCGTCGACGAGATCGAGCTGATCCTGGGCAATGCCCGGACAGATCTTCAGGCGGGTGTCGACCTTTCCCGGAGGACGCAGAGCCTGAAAGCCATGGCCGCGGATCTCCTCGCTCACGTCAACGACATCAAGCTGGAGAGGGACAAGATCATAACCGTCGAAACACAGAACACCCTGCCCCTCCATCTCCTGTGCCTGAAGTACGGCCTGCCGTATAATTACGCGAACCGGATCAACAGTATCAACCGCATCAAGAACCCCAGTTTCACCCCTGCCGGCGAGGTGAGGATGTATGTCCGATAATATCGAGCTGCGCGTCGGCAGCACGGCCATCAAGAACTGGCTCTCCTATACGATAGAGGCCGATATCTACACGGCCGATGACGCCTTCTCCCTGGAGCTGGCACATCCCGAGACAGAAGTAACAAAGGGGAAGAGGTGCGAGCTCTACGTCAACGGCACCCTGGAACTCACCGGGATCATCGATCGCGTGAGCAAGAGCTACGACAAGTCCGGACAGAAGCTTAGGGTCGAAGGCCGGGACCTCATGGGGCTTATCGTCGACTCCTACTGCGAGGAGTTCTTCACACTCCAGGGCACGACCGTGAAGTCCCTGGCAGAGCGCCTCCTTTCGCCCATACCCTTTATCAACCGGGAGAAGATCATCTACCAGGAAGACTTCGCGGGACGCGTGAAGAAGAAAGGCAGATCCTCCGGGGACTCCTCGCTGAACCTCATCGATGCCCCTCACAATTTCTCGCAGATCGAGCCGGGCATGACGGTCTTCGAGGCGTTGAAACAATACTCCGCGAGCCGCGGCATGATGTTCTTCTGTCTTCCCGACGGCACCTTCGTCTTCGGCAAACCCAGGGAGAAGGGAACGCCACTCTACACTATCGTCTGCACCCGGGAGGGTAAGGAGAACAACGTCCTCGAAGGGGAGATGGTAAATGATATCTCAAAGCAGTATTCGAAGATCACCGTCATCGGCCAGCAGCAGGGGACCGACGACTTTGAATCGAGCAGGATCAATACAAAGGCCAGCGTGACGGACAGCTCCGTTCCCTTTTACAAACCCATGGTCGTGAAGGATAACAACGACTACCAGAGCCCGGCCCTCCACAGCCGCATGCTCATGGAAAAGGCACGCCATGACGGGTTCCAGCTTCGCTACAAGGTTCCCTTTCACAGTCAGGGTGGCAGGAACTGGACGATCAACGAACTCTGCACGGTCAAGGATGAGGTCCTCGGCATAGAAGGGACGTACCTCATCTACGGCCGGACCCTGGAGCTGTCACGGCAAGGTACCTACACGAGCATAAAGCTCGGCAAACCGGGGGTGGCAAAGTGATACGAGGCATTATTCAATCCGTCGTTGAAGGGGTGATAAAGCGGTTCAACGCCGCCGGCAGGATCGATGAGACCATAACAAACCGGGAGTACTTCCAGCACTACGGTTTCACGTCCCGGCCGCTTGCCGGGGCAGAGGCCATCCTTATCCAGGAGGACAATCACATCGTCATGATCGCCTCAGACGATCGCAGGTACCGGCTTGGCATCGAGGCCGGCGAGGTGTGCCTGTACACGGACGAGGGAGATCACATCCGGATGATGCGTAACAAGGAGATCTACGTCAAGAGCGGCAACAAGCTGACCGCTGACGTTGAGAACGAGGTGACCATCACCACAAAGACGGCCGTGATAAATGCCGTCGACGCCACCGTCAATGCATCGGCCTCGGTGCTCATCAAGGCGCCGGTCGTTACCATCCTGGCGGATTCTATTGTGATGGCGTCTCTCTCCGGAGGCACAGGCGCCTCAGCGACCTTAAGGGGAGACTTCCAGCTTGAAGGAAGCATCACGGCAACGGGGAATATCAGCGCTACAGGGACGATCATCGACGGCGCCGGCAACACGAACCACCACAGTCATTAGGGGAAGGAATGGACTTCAAGATACTGACGGATGAAGACGCGATGGGACAGATGACCTTCGATCCCGCGGAAGACATCATGAACAACGTGTTCCTGAGTCTCATGGTGAAACGGGGTTCGTGGTTCCAGAACCCCGACTTCGGCTCACGGCTCCATCTCCTGCAGCGCGCCAAGAACACCGAGAAGACGGCGGCCCTTGCGGAAGAATACTGCAAGGAGGCCCTTCGGTGGCTCATCGATACCGGAAGGGCGACCAGAATAGACGTACACACCCAGCGTGACCGTAGCCAGGACCTGCACCGCCTCAAGTTTATTGTTGAGGTCACTGAGGCAGACGGCCGCCAGGTCACCTTCGAACGGTTTGTGGAGGTTGTATGAATTTTCAGAAGGACTTTGACGAGCTTCTCAACGAGATCCTGACGGACTACAGAAACCAGTTCCCCGAGGCGGACACGTCACAGGGCTCGCTCATCTTCATCAAGAGCGCCTGCCTCGCCTCGGCGCTCTGGGGCCTCTATCACTACCAGGAGTGGATTTCGCAGCAGATCTTCCCCGATACAGCCGATACTGAGGCTCTCGAGCATCACGCCTGGGTCCGCGGACTCACCCGGACATACAACGAGGCAGATTCAGCACTGCTGGCGCGGCTCCTCGATTACATCAGGCGCCCGCCTGCAGGTGGGAACAAATACGATTACATCAAGTGGGCCCTTCAGATTGATAACGTGGCATCGGCGTACTGCTTCCCTCTTGCCCAGGGCCTCGGGACCGTTGATGTCGTCATCCTGGCAAACAAGACGAACACAGGGGCTCAGGTGCCCTCATCTTACGACACGCTTACGGGGACAGCTACCTCCGTTGCCGCTTCAAAGCTCATCGACGCGGCAGCCACATTCCAGACCTCGGGAGTCACAAAGGGAGATCTGGCGGGGAATACGTCATCCCTCGCAACGGCGAAGGTGGTCTCCGTAGACAGCGAGACGCAGCTCACCCTGGACACGGACATATTCACCGAATGCGGCGATGGGTATACGGTCACGTCCCTCGTAAAGCTGGTCAAGGACCATATTGACGACGTGCGACCGGTCACCGCCTCGGCGGTCAGGGTCCTTGCCCCTTCAGTACTGGAAGAGAACGTGGATCTCACCGTCACCGGCAGCGACGTCAATAAGACACAGGTAGCCTCAGACATCACGGCATGGATGGAAACGCTTATTCCGGGTCAAACCCTGTACCGGTCGAAGCTGGTCCAGATTGCCATGATGAACGGGGCTGACAACGCGACGGTTGTCACGCCGGCAGGCGACGTCACACCCGCAAGCGACGAGATCATCAGGCCGGGGGTCGTAAATGTTGCATAGGGATGTCTTGAGGCTCCTCTTCCCCTCGGAGCTCTCCGGGGTGTTCGACCAGGACATTGAGATCGAAGGGGCCCACCTGGATCTCGCGCAGGCAAGGGCCGAGCAGCTTCTCCTGGAGATGTTCCCCGATAAGAGCATGAAACTGCTGCCCGATTGGGAACGGGTCTGCGGCCTTACGCCAGGCGCGGATGATCCGCAACAGCTGCGCCGGGACAGGGTCATCAGGAAACTCCGCGAGATAGGTGGCCTCAGCATCCCGTATTTCACCCTTCTTGCCCAGTCGATGGGATACACGATCACCGTCGAGGAGTTGTATCCCTTCATGGCCGGCTGGGGAAGAGCGGGAGATCCGCTCTATGTCGAAGAGTCATGGTGGATCTGGAGGGTCAATATCTCAGGCCAGGCCCTGTACTATTTTACGGCCGGCCAGTCGGCTGCCGGCGAGCGGATCCTCTGGTGGCCACCGGTCACGGAGTTGGAGAACATCTTGAATGATCTGAAACCGGCGCACACCTACATCGTCTTTGATTACAGTTAAAGGAGGACTCCATGGCTAAAACTACGTTCGTAAACGGCAACCCGGCACAGGGAATACTGGGTACCGTGGTGACCGCGGAATTTCTCAATGCGGTCAATAAGCATCACCATACCGGCAGGGACGTGGACGGAGAAGGCGCGCTGCCCTATGCCGCTGATACCGGAGCGGCGGATGCGTATGCGATAGCTCTCGATCCCACGCTGAGCGAATACATCACGGGCATGCCGATATTCTTCAAGGCGGCGAACACGAACACCGGGGCATCAACTCTGGACATCAATGGCCTTGGGACAAAGAGCATTAAGAAAAGCACCGACGTCGACCTGGTGGCCGGGGACATCAAGGCAGGTCAGATCGTCCTTGTCGTCTATGATGGCACGAACTTTCAGATGATCGGTGATACAGGCGCCGGCAAAATCGGCGATGTCCGTATATCATTGTCGGCCACACCCAATGACGACGAGATAAAGTTGAACGGTGCGTCCTTGTCGCGGACCGCATATGCAGATCTCTGGGCCTGGGCACAGGCCAAGTCGGTCGTAGTGGAAGAGGCATCGTGGAGCCCAAATAACACTGGAGCATTCAGCAGTGGAGATGGATCGACAACGTTCCGGGTACCGGAGACGCGGGGTGAGTTTCCACGTTTCTTCGATGACAGCCGTGGGGTAGACTCAGGGCGTGTTTTCGGTTCCTGGGAAGACGGTGAGGTCAAGGCTCACGCCCACACCGGAGCCCAGTCACCACAGGTTCAGGCCACTACCGGAGCGGGTTCATATTGGGCTGTTTCTTCATCTATGTCTGGCTCCACGGGTTCTTACGGTGGCAACGAGACCCGCGGTCGTAACATAACCTTTTACGCGTTCATCAAATACAGATAAGGAGGATATCCTATGGAAATATATAACTACCATCCAATTACAGGTGAATATGTCGGAAAGGGTGTTGCCGATCCGAGCCCTGCTGAACCGGGAGAATTCTTGCTGCCGGCGTTTTCTACGTCAATTGAGCCGCCTGTACCCGGGAGCAACCAGGCGGCAGTATATCAATCTGGTGCATGGGCTCTTGTCCCCGACTACCGTGGATCGACCTGGTGGAAGCAGGACGGAACACAGTACATCATCGATGAACTCGGTACTGCTCCTGAGGCAACAGACACAGTCCATGACCCGAGGCCATCGGTCTATCATGTGTGGTCGGGTTCGGAATACGTACTGAACCGGGAAGCCTGGCTGAATAGCATGATCAGGCCCCAACGAGATCAGCTTCTTGATACCGCAGATCTTAAGTACTGCAACGCCGATAAGTGGGAATCTATGACAGAAGAAGAAAAGACAGCCTGGCGGGCATATAAGCAGGCACTGCGGGATCTGCCGGTGTCAATCGACTACGACAACCCCGTCTGGCCCGCGACGCCGGAATAAGAGAGACGGACAGTATCCAAGGGAGTAAGCCCTCCCTTAAACAAGCGTTGGAGCGCTTGACGGGATAACCCGCTACCATCCGCCTGTACCTGACAAGTCGGGGGACTTCAGGTAGGAAAGAGAATGTAGCAGGGAACCCCCGGTAAAATCAAACTCTATTTGAAAAGGAGGGCTACCCCATGAGAAGTTTTCTATCCTATCGCGGCGGCAAGTCGCTGCTGGCAAACAAAATCATCAAGAAGATACCGGAACATACCTGCTACTGTGAGGTGTTTGCAGGGGCTGCCTGGCTGTTGTTCAAGAAGGAAGAATCAAAGGTCGAGATCATTAACGATATCAACAAGGACCTGGTAACGCTGTACCGGGTTATCCAGCACCATCTTGAGGAATTTATCCGCTATCTCAAGTGGATTCTCGTGGCCAGGGAGGAATTCTCCCGGTTTAAGGCCGAGAATCCCGATACCCTCACCGATATCCAGCGGGCGGTGAGGTTCTATTACCTTCTCAGGGCTGGATATGGCGCCAAAGTGGTGGGGCAGACTTTCAACATCGGCCCGACTCGTCCGTCTTCATTCAACCTGCTGAGAATCGAGGAAGAACTCTCCGAAGCCCATCTCCGTCTATCCCGGGTATATATCGAGAACATGCGTTACCAAAAGCTTATCGAACGGTTTGACCGGCCGGAAACCTTTTTCTACGTCGATCCACCCTATTATGGGTGCGAGGACGACTACGGAGAGGGCGTATTCGATCGAGAGGATTTTACGAGGCTGAGGTGTGTCCTGTCATGCATTCAAGGAAGGTTTATAATGTCGATCAATGACGTCCCGGAGATCCGGGAGCTGTTCGGTGATTTTCTCATTGAGAAAGTCTTGACAAGCTACACTATGCCGGGGGCACATAAGCAGAAAAGAGTCACGGAATTGTTGGTCAGGAACTATGTCTGAAAACTCTTGGGCTAAATCCTGAAGTCAGTACCGTAGGTCAGCACTTTCTAATTGAAGAGTACGAACACTAATTATGGACAAAATACCTATAAATAAGCCAGTGGAGTTATTACTGACATTACGTACTACAAGCCATCTGCATAAAAATCTGTGTTTTGGTTATACTGTGAATTTCATATCTTTCTATATTGCTTTCTCAATCGACCGGGAATATGCTATTACAAACAATCGAAAATTGCTAACTTTGTGTACTAAATATTTTATGTGTAAAAACAGCAATAAGGAGCATAACACATGGATAACGAACCAAAATTCGGAATCAAGAACTTCCGGTGTCCACACTGCCGCGTAGTTGCACAACAAACATGGTTAAATAATTATCAACTGGGTTCTATCGTATTTGATATCTATCACCATATATATTTTGACTACAGAGTTAATGTTCCGGACTTCCAGCAAGAAGCTATTGTAAAGTTTTTAAATACAGCGGAGAAGGGGTTTCCTGGCAGTTTAAATTCATTCTTAGCGACAAATCTATCTATCGCCACATGCAAGTCGTGCGGTAATTACTCTCTATGGGTTGATAAAGAAATGGTTTTTCCAAGAGAGGTCCCAATTGAGCCGCCCAGTGATGATTTGAGCGAAGAAATAAAATCTATATACAACGAAGCATCAAAAATATTTTTAGATTCGCCAAGGGGCTCCACTGCATTATTAAGATTGGCCTTGCAAATGCTGTTAAAGCAAATAGGAAAAGAAGGCAAGAACATTAATAATGATATTAAGGAATTAGTTGAGAGTGGACTAAGTTCAAAAATACAAAAGGCTCTTGATGTGCTTCGAGTAGTCGGCAATAATGCTGTCCATCCGGGCCAAATAAACTTAGATGACAACGGTGAGGTAGCATTAAAACTTTTCAAAATCTTGAATATCATTGCTGACGAAATGATAACAAAACCAAAGGAGATCGACACTCTTTATGATGATGTGGTGCCAGAGGAAATAAAAGGTCATATAGCTAAAAGGGACGGCAAAAGCGATTGGGTACACACATAACGTTAGGCGTGACGAAATAGTTCTTGACGATTTTAACTGTGAGGGGACATGGAACAGCAGGATAAGAAAGTAGAAGAACCTAAAGATAAGCAATACGAAAGGCTGAGACAATCAGTAGCTGAAATTATACAGGAAGGATTTGAAGACATGAAGAAAAAGGAAATGGCCTTCTTCGTCAAATCCCTTGACCCAATGATCAACAATATTAAAGACTTGCTTAATACAGCAGAAAAAGAGATTACCGACCTTAAACTAAACATGTTTAAACACAAGATTGCACTCATAACCTTCAACGGAGTGATAATTACCCTCATGGTCGCCAGTAAAGGTAAAATTTCTTTTGGCCTTCCAGCCTTCGTTTTGTTGTTTCTGTCAATCATCGTAGGCCTTATTCAAATAATAGTCTATTACTTTAAGAACGAGTATTCATACCTTGATGGTAGGATGATAAAAAGGCAACTTGAGGCGATATCCGAGCTTTGCAAAGCAAAGCCAGATGACGAAAATACTATTAACGATGCCAAGGCCTTCATCCGAAACATTATGTTGGAGAATAGAAAAACGTATGATAATGTTCCAGCCTTACTAAAGTCGATCGATCAAGAGCACAATCTACATAGGGCATTCCTCAAGTCAATACTAATTGAGCTTCTATTCTTTATTCCTTTTATAGCGGGTTTTGCGCTGGTTCTATATCAGGTATACCTTTATATAGCATGATTAAATGTATAAATAATCGCGGAAGTAAATCGGCAGGAAAAGATGCTTGCCCCTGTGGCCCAGCCTTGCGTTATGCTGCACTTCCTCCTTTAATCCACAGTTCTTCATAATATGCCAATGCTCACTTTGTAGGTGGAGTAGTTGCGGCATAATCAAACCACTTTTGATATTATCAAACGATTTTAGGAAGCCGCTTATAACAATAATGGCTCTCGACTTATAACACGCGGCTACACCCTGTTCCTAACATTGACTTACCCCCCCAAATTATGCTAACTAATTATTCTCACAACGGTGGGTGTAGCTCAACGGTTAGAGCATCAGGCTGTGGTCCTGGGGGCTGAGGGTTCGAGACCCTTCACCCACCCCAACTAAGAACTCAAACCTGCCGGACCCCTGCGGTCCGGCTTCATGAATATCTTCCCATATACCACAATTCAGAACCCGTAAAGTCGACCTTTTCCCCTGCTATCGGTTACTCCTGGTCATTCCGGCAAGGATAAGAACTCGGGCATTGCCGGGGCAGGTTCCGACTTTGCAACCCGCCCTTTGCAGAATCTGTCCCGTTTTTTGGTTCTGGCTGTCCTATTTTTTGGGACTGAAATTCCAAAACAACAAGTATTTTTTATCCCGCTAAAGCTGGATGCTTTTGCACTCAAGCATCGTACCAAATGTCTTCAAATCATTGCAGGCTGGCCCTGGTTAGGCTTTTACACAAGATGTAACAATGTCTTTTCATTGTCCGGCAAATGCAGTCCAACCTCCTTTCGTACGTGGCATACGTTGTGCAATATGCCGAAAATGTCTCACAGGTACTAACCAAAATATCATCAAGGAGGATGCAGAATGGAACGGATTAGAAAGTTTTTCAAGGATGAGGATGGCGTAACATCTCTGGAGTACAGTCTGATCGCGGTTGTGACCTGTCTGGCCATTATTGGCGCCCTGGTGCTTATCAAACCGCGATTGACCGACATCTGGAACCAGATCGCCGGTGCCCTGGTTTAAGGGTACTCTCTTCGGTAAACACGGCGAGGCATGGCCTGGCCTGAAAACTCGGGCCAGGCCTTAAGCCTCATCCAAAGACAGGGGGAGAGACAAATGACGAAAAGACGTTTATCGAGGATCATCCGTGGAGAGGAGGGCATAACCGCCACGGAGTATGGATTGATCGGATCCGTTGTCGTCACGGCGATTCTGGCCTCACTGTTGTTGATCGGTCCGCGACTGCTCACCATGTTCAAGACTATATCGGGCTGTTTCTTGTAGCTTTTTGAACGTGTGCTCATTGATTGTACCGACTTAAGGCGTGTTGCCTGAGGTTATTTATATGAACGTGATATTTTGGATTACAATTTGTGTTCTTGCTACTGCGGTGACATACGATATCAGGTTCAGCCGCATCCCGAACTGGCTTACTTTCCCGGTCATGGCGACGGCTATCGTCTACCATACGTTCACAACGGGCGTTTTGGGTTTCGCGCTCAGTGCGGGCGGCCTGCTGATCGGGTTTTCCATTTTTCTCGTTTTCTACGTCAAAGGAGGTATGGGGGCAGGCGATGTAAAGCTGATGGCCGCCATGGGGGCGCTCCTCGGCCCCAGGGACATTCTCTTCGCCGCCGCCTTCACGGCCATAGCAGGCGGTGCGTATGCCGTCATTCTTCTTGCCTTTTTAAAAAGTAACCGAAAAACCCTCGCGCGATATGGGGCCATGGCGAAGGGTCTCGCATTGACGGGACACCTTACATACATAGGGGAAGGGGGAAAGACGACTCCCCTGAGATATGGTGTTGCGATCGGTGTCGGTACGCTGGCCGTACTGGTGCAAAGGATGATGTGATGTGTCCTCGGTCGCGGCGCTGGAGCACGAATACCATGATGCAGTGCGAGGCAAATGCAGTGGAACAAAATCTATTTACAACGGAGCGGCGTCATGAAGAAAACACCGGTAATAGTTCTTGGCATAGGGATATTCATCGCCCTCATAGTGAGCATTGTCAGCTATAACGTGCTTAAGAACAAGGCACAAAGACAGGTAAAGGTCCAGGAGATTGTGGACGTTGCTGTTGCCGGCGCGGATATGGCGTGGGGCACGGTATTGGGCAAGGCGTCGATAAAGACTGCGCCTTATCTGAAGAAAAGCCTGCCCGACGGCTACCACACCAGCGGGTCCTCTCTGGAAGGTCGGGTCCTTGTTTATCCCGTAAAGGCAAACGAGCCCATCTTTGAATCCAGCCTCGCCCCCGTGTCGATGAAGAGTGGAGGCATGGCGGCGGTAGTGCAGCCCAACAAGCGTGCCATGGCCGTCAAGGTCGATAAGGTGGTCGGGGTCTCGGGTTTCCTCTTTCCCGGGAACAGGGTGGACGTACTCGTAACGCTCCAGGAGCGCGGCGAGAACAAGGCCGCCATAACAAAGACGGTCCTTGAAAACGTCCTGGTTCTTGCCACGGGGGCGGAAGTGGAGAAGTCGGGTAAGCAGGAGAAGCCCTCGGCAGTCGATGTGATAACCCTTGAAGTAGCCCCCGATGAAGGGGAGAAACTTGCCCTTGCTTCGACAGAGGGAAAACTGCAGCTTGCCCTGCGCAACTACAGCGACACCGCTGAGATCGCAACGAAGGGAACCACTATTCCCGTTCTCCTGGCATCCCACAGATCAGCGGCCGCGCAGCAGCCGTCACCGGCCAAAAGCGTCCCGAAGGTATCAGGCGCTTCCCAGCGGCGCTCTTTCTCCGTCGAGCTTATCCAGGGAAGCAAGATAACGAATGTAAAATTCGATTAAGGGGGAGTAAGAGCTATGCTGAATACAAAAATTTACACACAGCTTTGTTGTATATCTATTCTGGCGGGCATTCTCTTCTCCATCTGCTGGCCGGCCCTTTCATCCGCCGCGGGCCCTGCCCGCATGAAAATGGCAACCACGGCATCGGAAAAGATAAGCATCACCATGGGAAAGTCACTTATCGTGGAGAGCCCGGAACCCGTGAAGCGGGTGGCTATCGCCCAGCCGGCCATCGCCGAGGCGATGGTCCTTTCCCCGCGGCAGATCTATATAAATGCAAAGGCTCCTGGATTGACGAATCTCACCCTCTGGGGGACCGGTGACACCGTAAAGGGGGTCCTCGACGTCGAGGTTGTACCGGATATGAACCGGCTCAAGGAGACGATCCACACGATGCTCCCCGGCGAGAAGGGAGTCCTGGTCAATTCCTCTCATGACTATCTCACTCTTTCCGGGTCCATATCGAGCGCGGACACCGCCTCCCGGGTCGTGGAGCTTGCCAGGGCATATGCACCCGTAGACAGGGAAGGTAAACCCAAGCTGATCAACCTCCTCGAGATCGGGGGCGTGCACCAGGTCATGCTCGAGGTCCGGGTTTCGGAGATGTCCCGCAGCCTGGCACGGAGACTTGGCTTCAATTTCTCCTTTCTGAGCGCCAGCGGCCAACAATACGGCCTTTCCCTCCTCAACAACCTGACCCGGCTTCCAACCCAGGGCTGGCCCGGAAATGCCCTTGGCGTAACGGATAATATCAACGGGATCCTGAACTTCCTCGGCGATGGCGCCAGCTGGACCGTCTTCATCGATGCCCTGAAAGAGAACGGACTCCTCAAGGTCCTGGCCGAGCCAACGCTGATCACACTAAGCGGCAAGGAGGCCAGGTTCCTCGCCGGAGGCGAATTCCCGATCCCCGTGCCCCAGGGCAGTGGTGGCGGCACGGTCATAACGATAGAGTATAAACCTTTCGGGGTGGGCCTGGCCTTTACCCCTGTTGTCCTCAGCAACGGCAAGATCAGCATGCAGGTGGCACCCGAGGTGTCCGACCTTGATTTTACAACCGGGGTTGCCCTTCAGGGTTTCATCATTCCGGGCATCACAACGCGGCGTGTCGCCACGACCGTAGAGCTCGCCGACGGACAGAGTTTTGCCATAGCCGGGCTTCTCAAGGAGGACACCAGAGAAATCGTGAAAAAGTTCCCTGTCCTCGGTGACATACCTGTTCTTGGCGCTCTTTTCAGAAGCAGTTCTTACCAGAAACGTGACACAGAGTTGATAGTAATTGTAACGCCTCACCTTGTGAAACCCCTGGATATGAAGAAACAGACCCTGCCGACCGACCAGTTTGTGGAACCCGATGATTTCGAGTTTTACCTGTTAGGGGCCGTCGAGGGAAAGGGCGAGCCCAGACCGTCAAGCCCGGCTTCACCTCCGGCGGAAACCCCCAGGGGAAAGCTCGAGGGCAAATTCGGACATATCACACCACAGCAATAGAGGAGGCCACACCAATGAGAACACATATCTGTTTAGTATTTCTTGCACTGGCCACCGTCTTTGCGGCTGGATGCACAACGAGCAGGGTCGAGACGGATTATGGCACCTCAAACAAACTCGCCAGGTTCAATCAGACCCTCAACCCCGATGCGGAAAAAAACCTTCAACCCGTTGAAGGAATGGATGCACAGGCCTCGCAAAAGGTTCTTGACACCTATCGCAAGGGCTTCGAAAAACCTGCGCAGGCGATGCCTTCCCTCGTAATCGGGGTTTCCGGGAGCGGAAAGTAGGAGGACCCTATGAAAACCCTCTTTTCTCAAAAGGGCGTTGCCGCAATAGAAATGGCCCTGATCATGCCGATCCTTTTAGCGCTGACATTCGGCCTCGTCGAGTTCGGCCTCCTCATGTATAATCAGCAGGTACTCACCAATGCGGCGAGAGAAGGGGCACGCAGGGGCATAGTCCAGGCCTCTCCCCGGGTTCCCTACTCCAATGGGGTCGACGGTATTGCCGATACGGTTCATCTCTATGCCGACACGCACCTCGTAACCTTCGGCGCCACGAAGCCGACACCTAATGTCGATGTCCCGGCCATTTGCAGCGATTTTGCGGATAACCTCACCGTCACCGTCACCTATCCCTACACCTTTCTCGTAATCCCCAACTTCGTCCCGGGACTTGGCCCCTCTCTCACACTTAAAACAGCATCGGTGATGAAATGCGAATGACTACAAGGAGGGAAGCATCATGAACCTTCGACACGCAGAGGTTAGCGACGAAAGAGGAGCGGTCTCCATCTTTGTTGCGCTCACCATGACATTCTTCATAGGTATCGCAGCCATGGCGGTTGACGTGGGATACATGATGGTGGGAAAGACCGAGCTTCAGAGAACCGCCGATGCGGCGGCCCTGGCGGCGACCCGGCAGCTCGGACATATATACGAAGGGATGACCTACACGGCACAGCAATCCTATGATGTCACGGGCGATGCTGCGGTGATACAGAACGCCGCGATAGATGCGGCAGTGCAGAATCGCGCCGCCGGAACCAACGTAGTTATCGATCCGGCGGACATTCAGATCGGCACGTGGGACCAGGCACGCGATCCCCGGTTCGTGGTCACAACGAGCCAGCCCAATGCCGTATACGTAAAAGCACGAAGAGACGGCACCGCCAACGGTCCGATTGTCACATTTTTCGCCCGTATTTTCGGGGTAGGCAGCGTCGGCGTATCCGCTCAGGCCACCGCCGCACTGACGGGCGAAAGCACCTCGGGCCCCGGCGGCCTTCCCATCCCGATCGGCATCCCCACGAGATGGTTCCAAAACCCCTCGTTCTGCAACAGCAGCATAAACTTTTATCCGCCTTGCAACAAGGAACCCTGCGCGACGTCGGAAGGGTGTGCCGGTTACCACACGTACGAGGATTCTCCATCGAGCGCGTCATTCATAAAGAATGTCATTATGCCCGGGATACCTACGGGCGCTTACGAAGCTCCTTCCACGACCGCGGGCCAGAGCGAGTTCAATTTTACGGGAGGAACGATGGCAGCACTGATGAACCCGCCTGACTATCCCTTCATCAGCCTTTTCGATACCATGAAGGTCAGGAACGATGGCGTAACGGATCTCGATGAGAACTCAAGCACCTGGACCGCCAAGGTTATCGTCTACGAGTCCGACTCGTGCGCCAACCCCAATCAGACGTTGACGGTCGCCGGTTATACCACGATCGTGATCACGAATGTGGTCGGTCCCCCGAACCCACGGGTCGAAGGGAAGGTCCTCTGCGACAACGTCCAGTGGGGCCGCGGGGGAGGAGGTAGTTACGGTACCATGGGATCCATCCCGGGTCTCGTGCAATAGGATGCCATGACGGAAAAACAAGGAAGACAGGAAGACATCATGACGACACAAACGGTGATACTCAAGATTAATGACCGGACAGCCCTTGCCGAGATCGAGAAAATCATTTCCGCCACCGGCGGCTACACCGTTGAAGCTGAAAACGGGGTTCCCCGCGACCTTATGATCTTCGAAATCACGGACAAGGACACGGAAAAACAGTTCGACTTCATCAAAGGGGTGATGTCATCGGGAAAGGTGGGGCATCTCTTTCTGGTGTCGGGCGTGACGGACCCCGACATCCTGATACGGGTTCTCAAGATCGGCCCCAGGGAGTTTTTCCAACTGCCCCTGAATCCTGACGACGTGCGAAAAGCACTTCTCACATTTCAGACCGACCGGTCCTCTCTTAGCGCCGGGGTGGCCGCCAAGCCCCTCAAGGAAGGCGCGATCGTTCACGTTGTCGGCAGCAAAGGCGGGGTGGGAACCACCACGGTCGCGGTGAATCTGGCCAGAAGCCTTCTCGCACCGGGGAAAGCTGTTGCACTCCTTGACATGAACCTTCTTTTCGGCGACATACCCATCTTCCTGAACATGGAGTCTCCCCTCTTTGACTGGGCGGAGATTGCCCGGAACATCCTCCGCCTCGACAGCACCTTTCTCATGGGCACCCTCTACAAGCATCCCAGCGGCCTGTACGTCCTCCCCTCCCCTGCCGGTATCCTTGAAAGTTTCAATTCCGGTCCCGACATCATTACAAAACTGCTCAACCTGATGAGAACGATGTTCGATCACGTGATCATAGACGGCGGGCAGGATCTCGGCGAGATGTCGAGGTCGATAATGAGACTTGCCGACAAGGTGATTATCGTCACCCTTCTCAATCTTCCCTGTCTCATAAACATAAAAAGGCTGAGGGATACCTTTTTGAGGCTCGGTTACCCCTCCGACGACCGTGTGTCGATCGTCGCCAACAGGGTAAACAAGAGGTCGGCGAACATATCGGTGGAAGATGCGGAGCGCACCACGAAAAAGAAGATCGCATGGACCATTCCCAATGACTTCCAGAATACCATGAACGCCATAAACATGGGTAAAACGCTTCAGGAAATAGCCCCGGGTTCCGAGATCAACAGGCATATTTCTCACATGGCAGCGTCCTTCCAGAGACAACAGGTAAGCGTCCACGAGGAAGGCAGGAAAAAGAAAGGCTTGTTTGGGGTCTTTTCGTAACGCAGGGACGATCACAACCGTGTTGCATGCAGCGCGGAAAATTTATATGCCGAGGAGTTGACGATGGAAATGTATGCGGTGCACAAAGAAGAATTCGTTATGAGCGACGAATACCATGAACTGAGGACGAAGATCCATGATCGTCTTCTCGATATGCTTGATCTCTCTCTCGTGGACACCCTCAGCAGAGATCGGCTGAAGCAGGAGATACGTGCCGTCATCGAGACGATTCTCGCCGAAGACGGTTTCAACACCCCCATGAATTACGACGAGCGGGAGGCCCTCTGCAATGAGGTACAGGACGAGGTGCTCGGGCTGGGTCCAATTGAACCGCTGATGCGTGACCCCACCGTTACCGACATCCTCGTCAATTCGTACAAACAGGTTTACGTGGAGCGATACGGCAAGCTCCACATCACCCCCGTGCGTTTCAAAGATGACGCTCATCTCAAGAAGATCATCGACCGGATCGTCTCTGCCGTAGGACGGCGGGTTGATGAGTCAAGTCCCATGGTGGATGCCCGTCTTCCTGACGGGTCCCGCGTCAACGCGATCGTGCCGCCTCTGGCAATTGACGGTCCAAGCCTGTCCATCCGGCGCTTCGCTGCCGACCCGCTGGAAATGGATGACCTTATCGCCCTGAAAACACTTACCCCGGAGATAGGTGAACTTATCATGGGTATCGTCCAGGCGAGACTCAACGTCCTGATCTCAGGCGGCACGGGCACGGGGAAGACAACTCTTTTGAACGTCTTTTCGCGGTTCATCCCCGAGGATGAACGGATAGTGACGATTGAGGATTCAGCCGAGCTGCAGCTCAAACAGGATCACGTGGTGCGCCTCGAGACAAAGCCCCCCAATATCGAAGGAAAAGGCGAGATAACCCAGCGCGATCTCGTACGAAACAGCCTCAGGATGAGACCCGACCGGATCATCGTAGGCGAGGTAAGGGGCGGCGAGGTCCTCGACATGCTGCAGGCCATGAACACGGGCCACGACGGTTCCCTCACCACGGTGCACGCGAACTCACCCCGTGATGCCCTGCTGCGTCTCGAAACGCTCGTCGCCATGTCGGGTCTCAACATCCCCCATGAGGCGGTCAGGCAATATATCTCCTCAGCGATCGATGTTGTCTTTCACCTCCAGCGGCTCCTTGACGGTACACGAAAAGTCGTTTCGCTCCAGGAGATTGCGGGCATGGAAGGGAACATAATCACCATGCAGGAGATTTTCAGCTTCGAACAAACCGGCGTCCACGACAACGGTATGGTGAAAGGCCGCTTCAGGATAGGCGGGGTTCTCCCGCGGTTCGTGGAAAGGTTCAAGGCAAGCGGCATACCGGTTCCAAGCGAGATGTTCCGCTCCCCCATACAGCTGGAACTTTAAAGAGGAGAAAGCCATGGAATGGATAATAGGAACGGGACTTTTTGTAGCGGCCATATGCGTGATAGAAGGGATGCTGCTTCTCTTCCGGCCGAAATGGGATCCCGGGTCACGGGTGCTGGGGAAAAGGCTCCAACGGGTCGCTGTCGCCGGGTTCCAGAACCAGACGAACGATATTATCAGACGGCGAACGTTCAGTGATATTACCAACGTCCACGCTCTGCTCTCGAAGATCCCGGTCATGCAGCAGATCGACGACCTTGTGATAAAGGCAAATTCACGGCTGTCCCTTGCGGCATTCCTGCTCATATCCGGTGTTATCGCCCTTTCCTCCTACGTCATCCTTTCGGCAATCACCCGCGGACACCTCATGTCCGTCCTTTTCGCCATGGCAGCCGCCACCACGCCATTCCTCTACCTCCTTCTGAAAAAACAACAACGGGTCGCAAAATTCGAGAGGCAGCTCCCCGACGCACTCGACCTTATGGCCCGTTCGCTGAGGGCCGGACATGCATTCTCCGGCGGGCTCCAGATGGTCGCTCAGGAGTTCAATGAACCGATAGGCACAGAGTTCATGCACGTCATAAACGAGATAAACTTTGGCGCGTCAGTGGACCAGGCCCTGAAAAACATGACAGCGCGCGTCGACGCGCCTGACCTCAAGTTCTTCACCGTTTCCGTGATCATTCAAAGGGAGAGCGGAGGCAACCTTGCCGACATACTTGAGAACATAGCGCGTCTCATGCGTGAGAGATTCAAACTTCTGGGCAAGATAAAGGCTTTAAGCGCCGAGGGAAGACTCTCCGCAATCATACTCCTCGCGCTGCCGTTCATAGTGGTTTTTGCCCTGACCCTCATCAATGGAGAATATCTGCAGGGTCTGGTGCACGACCCGCTGGGCAAGGTGTTCATCATCATCGCACTATGCATGATGGGTCTCGGCGCGGCGGTAATAAGGAAGATGATCAACATCAGAGTCTGAAAGGAGGCGCACGATGACAACGCTAACGTATTTCATACCCGCCCTGATCTTCGGTATGACCCTTCTTTTCGTCCTCGGTATCTTCCTGTACGCGTCGTCTCTGAAGAACCGCCGCGACGTTCTCAGAAAGATAGAAAGAGAGGGTCTCAAAGAGGGTGAGACCGGCAGTACCTTCAACGACATGGTCCGGCAGGTTTTCGGAAAGTTCATCAAGGGTCTGGGATTCCTTGCCAGGCCCAAACAGGAGGAGGAGATCACACGCCTCAGGCGCCGGTTCATGCAGGCAGGTTTAAGCAGGTTCAGGAACATCGTCATGATCTTTTACGGCGCAAAGGTCCTCTGCGCAATCCTCCTGCCGGTTATGTCCGCACTCTTCAACTTCGCGTTTTTCAGGAGAGTTCTACCTTTTCAGATCATAATCATCATGGTGATTCTTGCCCTCGTCGGCTTTTATCTCCCCGACCTGTGGCTGAAAATGAGGATCAGGAGCAGGAAAGATCAGATCTCCCGCGGTTTCCCCGATGGCCTCGACCTGATGGTCATATGCGCCGAGGCAGGCATGGGTCTTGACTCCGCAATCAACCGCGTGGGCGAGGAATTGAAGCTCAGGCACCTCGCCTTGAGTGAAGAGCTCAAGACCCTCATGCTCGAATTGAGGGCGGGCAAGCTCAGGCGGGACGCCTTGAGGAACCTTGCCATGAGATGTGACTCCGAAGATGTGCAGAGCTTTACAACGCTCCTCATCCAGACCGAGAAATTCGGCACCAATATCGCTCAGGCCATGCATGTCCAGGCGGACTCGATGAGGACGAAAAGGATACAGAAGGTCGAAGAGCTGGCGGCAACCCTGTCGATCAAGCTTCTTTTTCCGACGATATTTTTGATCTTCCCTTCCCTGTTCCTTGTACTCGTGGGACCGGCGCTCATCCAAGCATTCAGGGTATGGAAAGGGTAAGAGTTCTCGATGGCCACACTAAGAAGGGAAGCATGAAAGGCGGAGGACGACATGAAACAAATTGATTTGAAATTGCTGGCCCGTATCATTATATGTTTCGTAATTCTTGCCGGTATGACCACAGGATGTTCCTCATCGAAAGGTCTTCTCGGCTTCCTGAAGTTCTGGGGACCGAAAGACGAGACGGCGACGGATGAGAAAGCGGCCGCGCAGGCATCCGCCTTTATGTTGCAGGTGAGACCCGCACGGGGCAACCCCGATTCCCATTATCGCCTCGCTGTCCATTACCAGTTGCGGGGCAGGCACCAGGAAGCCATTGAGGAATTCACGAAAACCGTCATGATCGACCCCGGGTACGTCTTTGCCTACAATGGCTTGGGCGTCTCTTACGATAATTTGAAAGAATTCGACAAGGCCGCAGAGGCGTACCGGACGGCCATGAGGCTCGCACCGGGAGAGCATTACGCATACAATAACCTTGGCTATTCTCTTATCCTCACGGGAGATTTCGAAGGGGCGGTGAAGATTCTGCAGGAGGGTATCGCCCTCACCGAGAACAACGAGCAAATGCATAACAATCTTGCCATTGCCTACGCGGCGCTTGGCGAGAAGGATCTGGCCATCACCGAACTCAAACTGGCACATACGACTGAGGGGATACCCTCAGCGCTGGAACAGATACAGCAGCAACTGGACCGGCTGGAGGTAAAAACATTCGCCGCCGCCCCCGGAGATATTTCGTCAGAGGATCTGGCTCCGGTCCGGGCTAAGAATCGCTTTGTAGAGAAGATAACGCGGTCCATCAAGGAAGCCAAAAAAGCACGGGCGAAAACACGAACAGCCAAACCGGTCAACCTCGAGGCCGCAAAGCTGAACCCCGATTTTCTCAAGATGGCAAACGCGGGCAGCAACAAAGACTTCGACCGCAAGACCCCAAAAGAAACGGTCGACCCATCAGCAAAGTTCGTTCGGGAGCTCCTTGTAATACGGCATACCGGGGATTCGGTGCCGGTGGATCACCTGGCCGGGAGGGAACAATGGTTCTGACGAAAGAGCATTTCACGGGAAAGTGGTTCACAGGCGCTTCATCTGTGGTGGTCATGGTAGTCGCACTGTTGCTTGTTTCAGGATGCGGGACGTCCCGCACCGCCGCCGTTGACAAGCAGTATCAGCGGATGGTCGAGCAACAGCAAATCAAGAACCAGGCTGAGGAGGATACCGCCTCCGAAGCAAAGCTGCCACCGGTCAATGACCCTGAAGCATTGGAACGAATGGGGGACGCATACCTGAAGACAGGAAATCCCGGCTTAGCCTTTTTCGAGTACGGCAAAGCGCTGAAAGCCGATCCCAACCGTTTACGGACGCGGCAAAAATTGGCATATCTCATGCTGAAACGAGGAATGTCGGCCGAGGCCATTTCGGAATTCGACACCATTCTGAAGAAGACTCCCGGGGATACCGGGGCACTCCAGGGTAAGGCTACCGCCCTCATGCAGCTCAATCGTCTGGAGGAAGCTGAAAAGGTGCTTAACACCGCCATCGACAACGATACCGGTCTGTGGCAGGCACATGCGCTTCTCGGCATGGTATACGACCGGCAGAAACTTCACGAACCGGCGATAGAGGCGTACGAGAAAGCCATAGCGATCAATCCGAAGGCAACGGCCGTATACGACAATCTCGGGACTTCATTCTATATGACGGGCCGGTATCGGGAATCAGCCCGCGCCCTGCTCAAGGCCATCAGTCTGAAAACCGCCGGATCGGAGACGTACAATAAGCTCGGACTGGCCCTGTTCAAAATGGGACTGGCCCCTGAAGCCTACGAAGCCTTCAGGAAAGCAGGCGACGAGGCAGACGCCTGCAATAATATGGGAATCCTCTACATGGAAGCTAAAGACTATGCCAGGTCAGCCGAATTCTTTGAAAAAGCGATTGACCTGAAACCCACGTACTACGAAAACGCGCATGCCGGCTTGAAAAAAGCCCGGGCTGCACTGCAACGGGAAAAGCCGGACAGGATCACGTATGAAAGCCGATCCCAATAGGAATGGATAAATCTTGAATCGATCACGCACCGCCCGGGTCTGCCCGCGAACCCGGGCGGTTGTCGAAAACTCTCACGAACGTATTGTTTTTTCATCTACCATCGTATAGAATTCAACTTAAAAACTACCGAGGAGTTTTATGGAGATCACCACCCGCAAAGAAAAGAATTCAGCAGTGGTTTCGGTTTCGGGAAGAATAGATGCGATCACCGCGCCCGATTTCGAAAAAAGTCTCGACGGACTGATTACCGCGGGAGAAAAGAGCATCCTTATCAACCTGTCCGGTCTGGGCTACATCAGCAGCGCGGGGCTCCGGAGTATCCTCTCATCAGCAAAGAAACTGAAGGCGCTTTCCGGGGAAATCATGTTCACAGGGCTTCAGGGTCCTGTCGAAGAGGTCTTCCAGATCTCCGGATTCAAATCCATTTTCAAGATCTTCTCTTCGGAGGCCGAGGCGCTTGACGCCCCCTGAGGATGGCAGAACAGACCGACACCCTTTGCCGCATTGAACTTCCGGCGGCACTGCAATCCCTGCCCGGCTTTATCGCCGAAGTAACCAGGCATGCCCGGCAGGCAGGATTCGGCGAACACAAGATAGGCGCCATGGAATTGGCCCTGGAAGAGACAATCGTCAACATCGTAAATTATTCCTGCAAAGACCCGCACAGTCTCATCACCGTGACATGTTCGCTCGACAGGGACAAGGAGTTCCATATCAGCATCATCGACAACGGCCCCCCCTTCAACCCCCTCCAGAAGGATGTCCCCGATACCGATGCAGGCATCGATGACCGCCCGATAGGAGGCCTGGGAATATTCCTCGTAAGAGAATTGACTGATGGTGTAGGCTACGTCCGAAAAGACGAAAAGAACATTCTGACTATAACGATGAAGAAGGAGAATAGAGACTAGGGATCAGGGACTAGAGAACAGGAAATAGACAGAAAGTATGTTCATTTTGGGAAAGCTTTTTTATAGGTCCAATAGGTCTCATACGACTTATAGGACCTATTTCTTTGCTTCCTAGTTTCAGTTTTCCAGGTCCCTAATCCCAAGTCCCTAGTCCCTAATCCCTAATCCCTGTCTTCCTACACTTCTATATCGTATCCGTCGTAGGCAAGATCGATCTGCATGGGATGGGGTTGGTGATCGTTGTAGATTTTCAGGTAGTTTCTTGTGTCCTCGAGAAGGGCATCGAGACGCTCGTCGGTGTAGGTGGGTTCGTTGTGGAAGAGGCACAGGTGCTTTACCTTCGCTTTTACGGCAAGCTCGACTGCCGCCACATAACTGGAATGGCCCCAATCGTCCTTTGAAAGAACCGCTTCGTTCCAGTCATACTGGGCATCGAATATAAGCAGGTCAGCTTCTTTGAAGAAATCCAGGAAAGGGTAATTCTCTTCCCGTGCTGTGCTGTCATAGCTTGTTTTATGTTCCGCATCCGTCGAATAGACCAGCGTCCTGCCATCTTTTTGAAACCGGAATCCATAGGAAATTCCCGGGTGCTTCTGCTCTATGCCTGAAATCTCAAAACCGCTGATCTCGTAGGTTTTCTCCGGTTTAAGGACAACAAACTGGATATCCGCACTCATACTGGCAAGGGGAACGGGGAAATACGGCTGGTTCTGCTGCTTCACGAAGAAATTCTTCAGGTTTTTGTGAAAACCATATATTCTCACTTTGTTGCCCGGTATATAGGCCGGGGTGAAAAAAGGGAAACCCTGGACATGGTCCCAATGAAAATGGGAGACAAAAATATTGAAGACCGAGCCGTTTTTGCGCTGCAGCCCCTGTTCTATGAGCTTCATGTGGTGGTTGCCGAGATCCCTGAGCCCGGTGCCGGCGTCACAGATAACATATTCTTCGCCGTTCTTGATCTCCACGCAGGGCGTGTTGCTGCCGTAGGTACTGCGGACCGGGAATGGAAGTTCCCTGTCGATGAAATCTTCTATGTCGCCGTCATTATCAAAGTTATGCGCCTTCGCCGCCCTGATCGCGCGTATGATCTTTGCCCGAACCGTTTCCGCGGTTATGGACGCAGGCAAAGACCCCCGTGTGCCCCAAAAATAAACGCGCATCCCTTCTCCCTGGTGAATTAGATTTATTATTGTAACTTCTTGCCAATAAATTGCAAGAATATTTTTAACATAGTCTAACTACAAAGCAACTAATAACCAATGATAGAAATCACAGAAAGGACAGGTAATAGGTAATAGGTGATAGGTAATAGGGAAAAGCCTATCTGTGGAGGTCAACCTATTTCCGGACAATCACGGGCAATCGCACAGTTCCCATATGCTTCCTCCGTCATTGCAGCCCCCTCCTCCCTCCGTCATTCCGGCGAAGGCCGGAACTTAGGAGAGACTATGGATAAGGAACCACCATACGAAGGGACATCCCAACCATCCTCTTTAAACACCGTTATGGTGCTTTATATATACGTATGCTTCCTGTTGTATGAGAGGTCTTCCTGGTTTCCGGCCTTCGCCGGAATGACGAATAATGATGTCGTGGAATGCAGCAGATGAATGTGAAGACTGTACGGGAAGAGATTGACCCTTACGGATTTCTCATTCCTCCCATAACCCATAACCTCTGACCCATTACCTATCTTCTCCCCTCATATCTCAAGGCCATCATGGTGATATCATCATACTGGGGTGTGTCTTTGCAGAAGTCGTTGACTGCTTCGCCCACGCAGGCGGTAATGTCCGACACGGTTTTACCCTTGCATGAAATAAGGACGTCCAGCAGGCGATCGGTAGAAAATATTTCGTCCGCCTCATTCATCGCCTCAGTGACACCGTCGGTATAAAGGAACAATCCGTCACCGGGTTTGAGTACAAGACTTCTGGTTGAATACCGCGATCCTTCCATAATCCCCACGACAAGCTCTCCGGGACCGTCAAGATAGCTTTCGTCGCCTCCATTGCGCATGACGATCGGAGGATTGTGTCCGCCATTCGTATACCGCAGCTCACCCGTCACCGTATTCAAAATGGCGCAAAAGACGGTGATGAACATGTCGGCATCGTTCCCTTTGCCGAGCTCATCGTTGACCTGTTCCATGAGGGCCCCCGTCTCAAGGTTAGCCGAGGCCTTTGCCTTGATGAGCGTTTTCGTGAATGCCATAAAGAGCGCCGCCGGAATACCTTTGCCCGAGGCGTCGCCTATGACGAAACAAAGGTGATCCTTGTCGATGAGAAAGAAATCATAGAAATCGCCGCCGACCTCACGGGCCGGAAGGGTAAGTGCATGAATGTCAAAATCCGTCCTTTCCGGGAAAGGGGGGAACGTCTTCGGCAGAATGCCCATCTGAATGTTGCGGGCTATCTTCAGTTCGCTTTCCATGCGCTGCCTGGATGCCGTCGTCTCGGTAAGTTCCCTGATATAATCCTTCAGCGACGTCTTCATGTAATCAAGGGCCGAGGCCAGTTTACCCACCTCATCCCTTGTTCGTATCTCGGGTACCTGCGCCTCGAGATCGCCCCTGCCGATCCGTCCGGCGATATTTGCCATTTGCGTAAGCGGTTTCGTAATTGAACGGGCGATAAAGACCACCGCCAGGGCCAGGAGCGCGAGTCCGAGGATGCCGAGCGCAATGACTATATGATTGAGGTTGGTAATGTCCGACATCAGCTCATCGTACGGAAACAGAACACCCAGCGACCACCCGTTTGACTTGATGGGCACATAGGTCATAATACAGGACTTGCCCGTCACCGCACTCTTGACGGATTTTGCCGAATAACCCGTCTGTCCCCGTATCATCTTGCGTCCGGCTTCCCGCAGCATTGCATCGTTCCTCTCCTCGGCGACGGAGAAGATCGTCTCGTTCATGATATACTCTTTGATCGGGTGGGTCACAAATGTACCGTTCTTCGATATGAGAAACCCGTAGCCGGATTTAAGGATCTTGATCGAGGATACAATGTCCCTGAGCTCGGCCAGCGAGATATCGACAACGATAACGCCCGTCAATTTTCTTGTCCCGTCGACAACCCTGAAAAAAGGAACGGCATAGGAAGACATGAGGATGCCGCCGCCTTCGCCGAAATAGGGCTCCGTCCATTGGGGCTGTTCAAGCTCCCGCGGGATCTGATACCAGTCCCAGCTGAAATAATCGTAGAACCTGTCGAGATATTTGAAGCTTATCCCGCCGCCGTTTTTGTAAAAGTAGGGGGCGAAATATTTTTTCTTCTTGTCGAAGGCATAGGGTTCGAAAGCCACTGCGGCGCCGTATATCTCGGGATTTTTCTCGACGATGGCGTAGATAACCTTGAAAAGCTCGGATTCATCGTAGTTCGTATTCTCAAGCAGATACGCCGCGTTTTGAGGCACTTTCTGTGTTGAGGTCAACAGGACCTCGATCCTGCTCGTCGTCGTGGTGATGAGGTTCGCCGAATTCTCTTCGATGCCCTTCTCGATCATCCGGCGCGACACGAGATAGTTGTAGCTGAAGATGGCGGCAAAGATCAGCGCACTGCTCAGTGTGAAGAACAGGACCAGTTTGAATGCGATGCCTTTATTTTTGAACATGTCCCTCACATCCGAAGGCAAACGTATCGATAGAGGGTATGTCCCTGATGAGGCCGCCGGCCTTCAGCTCCTTGCCCACCCTTTCATAATCTTCCTTCCTGAGAAGACCCGGCGTCCCGCCTGTTTTGCCTGACGGCATGATTATGTCCTTCATCCTCTCAAGCATCCATTTCTGATGCACCCTGTTTGCCGGAACATTGGCCGTTCTCATGTACGCCAGCACGATGTCGATGGCCTTGTCGGGATGGTCAAAGGCGTAGGCCCAGCCTTCCATAGAGGCCTTGACGAAGGCACACGCCATGGCGGGATCTTTCTTCAGGGTTTCTTCCATGACATAGATGCCGTCCTCGGGAAAATTAAGGCCGTAGTCACTATAGAAGAAAGATGTAATTTCATCGGCGTTGATGCCGGCGTTGAGGATGGTGTGGTACTCGTTGTACCACATGCCGGAGGCGGCATCGACACCATCGCGAAGAAAAAGGTTTACTGAGTAGGATTGAGGGACGGCTTTTACGGAGACCTTGTATTTTTTAAAGAAGGCCTCCGGCTGGATACGGAAATCGTCTCCCCAGAGACCGACCTTCTTGCCTTCAAGATCTTCCGGCCTTCTGATACCCCGCGCCTTTTTTGCTATGAGCATCAATGATGATCGCTGGACTATCTGGGCGATATTGACGAGCCTGACACCCCGTGAGCGCTTCTGAAGCGCCGTGGAAAGCCAGATGCTGCCGATGTCGGCCTCGCCCTTCTCGAGGAGTTCCGACGAAGGCTTATGGGGCCCTCCCTGAATGATCGTAACATCCAGCCCGTACTTCTTGTAGATGCCCGTCTCTTGTGCCGCATAGTAACCGGCAAATTGCGCCTGCGGACTCCACAGGGGAATAAAGGAAACCTTTTTAAGTGTAGATTCTCCGTGGGCCGTGGCGACGACAAGGGCAACCAGAAGGAACGCCAAGGCCGGCAATGAAACCGGCACCTTCCCCCATAAACTGCCTACCTTGCCCCGACGATCCTTCATTATCAGTTATTATGATGATTGATAGCGCGCGTGGAGTCAACATAAAAATCCTTTCTCTCCCCGGGGCAGGGGGCGCCGGAAGACATTGCACTTCTCCGGGCGTGTGTGCAAAACCCTCGCCCGGTGGAGAAATGTTCACTCACACTCTCTTCTGTCACTGGCAAAATAGGACCACGGTAGCATCCTTATAACAACTACCCGATATCCTTAAGAAAAGATTGTCATCATCCGATAACACTCCTGCAGGGGGTGCAGCAATCATGTCATCATTGCTCGAACACAATAGCACAGGCACCGATTGTCCGGATTCCATAATAGACATCGAAGTGAACGAGGAAGAAGGCTGCGCCTACGTCGTCATCGGCGATGCACCTTTCTATCCTTCCCTCCAGGACGTCGTAGACAGGTTAAAAGAGCGGGACCTCCCCTATTGGATCGATGAAGAAGCGATCGGGAAGGAACTTGAAAAAAAAATCATAGACCAACCCTTTCGCGCCGCCTTTGCGAGAGACGCCACGTTCGAGATCTCAGTGGACGGCAAGCAGCAGTTCGCCTCCCTGACCCTGAAGAGAGGGTATGGCGGTAAGGAAACAACCGTCGCGGACGTGCAGGCCAGGCTCGACGAGATAGGAATAGTTTCCGGAATCGACTTTGAGAGGATCGCCCTGGCGGTGGCCGAAAAGAGCTACAATGCCCCCGTCGTCATCGCCAGGGCCAAAGAACCTGTGCACGGAACCGACGCCAGGATCGACTGCCTGTTCCCACGGGAATTCAAAATGCAGCCGAAGGAAACTGATCATCAAAAGGTTGATTTCAGGGAACTGACGCTCATCTACGCGGTCGCCCAGGGAGACGTGCTGGCCAGAAAGATACCCGCGACCCCGGGCGAGCCGGGGATAACGATCACGGGAAAGACAGTGCCGGCAAAACCCGGGAAGGATGTCAGATTCAGTGCCGGGAGAAACACCATCATCTCCTCCGATGCCATGGAAGTTACCGCTGTAATCGCAGGTCAGCCTTTCCTGAAAGGAAGGGCCGTTTTCGTCGAACCCGTCTACACAATTAAGGGCGATATCGATTATTCCGTTGGCAATATCGATTTCAAAGGCAGCGTCAAGATCGACGGGAATGTAGTATCCGGTTTCTCCGTAAAAGCCACCGAGAGCATCGAGATAAACGGAGTCGTTGAAGACTGCATCATCGAGGCAGGGATGGATGTCTTCATCAAAGGCGGTATACTCGGCGCGGACAAAGGCATTGTCAAGGCCGGCAGGGATTTTTCCGCGCTGTTCGTGGAAAACTGCTCTGTAGAGGCCGGGCGGAACATAGTTGTCGGTGACGCCCTCAATTCCGAGTTGTCCGCGGGTGATTCCATCGACGTCGCCCTGGGCAAGGGGCGGGTAATCGGCAGCAAGCTTGGCGCTCAAAACCTCGCGGCCATGAATACCCTCGGATCGGATATTGCGGGTAAGACGCAGGTTTCGGTGGGATACGATCCCAAAACGGTGGCCCGTCTCAAGAATGCGAAAGAAGCGGCCCTGAAGACCGAACATACCTTCGAAGAGATCGCCAAGCATATCTACACGCTGGAAGGAATGAGCCAGGCCTGCCCTCTTTCCGACGAGAAAAAAACACTATACCGAAGGCTTCTCGCGACGTCGGAGGAACTGGGGCACCGCCTGGAAGAACTCACGGAAGAGATCACGATGCTTGAGTCGACGATGACACGATCTGTGCAACCGACGGTCAGGGTAAGGCAGACCTGTTATCCCAACGTCCGGGTGACAATAGGCAGGCTGATCTTTGACTGCACGACCGAATACCATAGTGCCGTTTTTTTCGCGGAAGGTGAAAAGATCAAGGTAAACGTCTACGAGAATAAAGCGTAGTAATTAGTAATTTGTAAGTAGTGATTGGTGAACAGTAATTGGCGAATAGCGAATAGCGAATAGCGATTGGTGAAGTAGTCAAGTGGCGAAAGGATTTGCCTTCTAATTACTAATTACTATTCACTAATCACTATTCACTTTCTTCTCTACACGAGATAGGGTTCCCACATTTTTGTCGTCTTCTTTATATAGCCCGCGGGCACGCCTTTGAGTATCTGGTTGTGGCCCGGCAGAAGTATATCCACATCGAGCTGGCCGAGCCGGTTGAGAGAATCCTTCAGGCGGGCAGCGTCGGCCCCGAAAAGATCGAAGCGCCCGATCGCGTAATCGGCATACACGACATCCCCGGGAATAAGTATCTTCCCGACGGGCTCGTAGAGTGCTATGCCTCCCATGGAGTGGCCGGGTATGTGTATCACGTCCCAGACCATATCGCCGATTTCAAGAGTCTCCCCGCCTTCCAGCTTGCGGTCCACCTTGAATGTGAAGGCGTCAGGACTAAGCCCGAACTGACTCTGGCACATGCTCTTGAACATGTCCATACCGTATACGGCGCGGTCATCCCCTTTTTCGAGAAGGTCCGCCTCCAGCTTGTGGACCCAGAGTTCAGCCGAGGGAAAGACCTTTTGAATCTCGGCAAGGCACCCTATATGATCGAGGTGCGTATGGGTCATGATGATCCTTTTCACATCAGCCGGTTCGATGCCGAGTTTTCTGATCGATTCCGCCTTATAGCCTCCCTTTCCCGTAAGACCGGCGTCCACGATGGACAGATCCTTCGACCCGGGGACTCCGATCACGTAGACATGTGAATCGGGGATAAACTCATCCTGCCCGGGAATGAAATGAACACCTTTATAGACCTGCGACATGAGAGACTCCTTTAGATTTTTTCTTCTTTCTTTCTGGACCGGCTGGTGAGCCAGTGATTAAGTTCGTCAAAATAGACATAGAAAACGGGTGTGATGTAGAGGGTCATGATCTGGGAAAGAAAGAGCCCGCCAACGACCGCGACCCCCATGGGCTGGCGCGCGTCGCCGCCGGCGCCGATTCCGAGCGCGATGGGCAGGGTCCCGAAAAGGGCTGCCATCGTCGTCATCATAATAGGGCGAAACCGTATGAGGCACGCCTGGTAGATCGATTCCTCCGAGTTGAGCCCGCGGCTTCGTTCTTCTTCAAGGGCAAAGTCGACCATCATGATACCGTTCTTCTTTGCTATACCGATAAGCATTATTATACCTACCATACCGTACATGTCGAGTTCCATACCAAAAACCCAGAGCGTGAGCAAGGCCCCGCAGGCGGCGAGCGGCAGGGCCGTGAGGATGGTAATGGGATGGATGAAACTCTCGTAGAGTATGCCGAGAACCATGTAGATCACGAGCACCGTGACAAAAAGGAGAAAGCCCATACCTGAAAAGGATTTCTGGAATTCCTGGGCCGATCCCTGGAATCCGGTGACGATGGATTGCGGAAGGTTTACGTCCTTTGCTATCCTGTTCGTGTCGCTCACCGCCTCGCCGACGGAATGGCCCGGCATGAGATTAAAAGCAATGGTCGCCGAGTTGAGCTGTCCCGTATGGTTTACATTGACGGGGCCGAGGGTCTCTTCGATGGTGGACACGGTGCCGATAGGGATGAGTTTATTTGCAGTGGATTTCACGTAGAGATAGGACAGCGCCCCGGGGTCGGATTTGAACTGCGGCTGGACCTCGAGGATGACGGCATACTGGTTCAGCTTGCCATAGATGGTCGACACCTTCCTGGATGCGTATGCGGAGAAGAAGGCATTCTGGATCTGGTCCAGACTTAAACCCAGGGCGGACGCCTTGTCGCGGTCCACATTGACAAAAAGCTTCGGCAGGTTCAGCTTGACGTCGGAGTTGACATCGGTCAGCCCCTTGAGCTTCCCCATCTTTTCTTCGAATATCCCCGCATACCTGTAAAGCTCTGTCAGGTCGGACCCCTGAAGAGTGAACTGGTATTCCGCAAGGGCGTTTCCCGCACCGATCTGGATGGGAGGCGGGTTCTGCGGGAAAACGAGTATGCCCGGGACGCTGTTGAGCTTGGGCCTCATGTCGGCGACAATTTGATCCACGGTGCGCTTGCGGTCCTTCTGGTTCTTGAGCATCACAAAGATGATGCCGCTGTTGTACGAGTTTATGCTGGCGATAGACACGAAGTCTTTCACATCGGGATCGGCCTTGACGATCTCGTTCACCTCACGCTGGTGAGCTATCATGTCGTCGTAGGATATCTTGTCGGCCGCCTGGATCCAGGCCATCATGAAGTTCTGGTCCTGTGTGGGGAGAAATCCCTTGGGTATCTTCATGAAAAGAAAGCCGGAGACAACAAGGACGATCGCCGTCACGACAAGGGCGAGCCTGCGGTGGTTAAGGACCCACCGGAGCGTACGGCCGTAAAAACCGATCATCGCCCCGAACCCCCGTTCCGTCAGGGTATAGAACCTGCCCTCTTTCTTTTCATGGAAACCTTTCAGCACGCGGCTGCACATCATGGGGGTCAGGGTTACGGAGATGAAGCCGGAGATGAGGATCGCCGCGGCAATACAGACGGCGAATTCGTGGAACAGCTTGCCTACGATGCCCGGCATAAAAAGGATGGGAATGAAGACGACAACCAGGGAGAGGGTCATCGACAAGATGGTGAATCCTATCTCCCGGGACCCTTTGTAGGATGCATCGACAGCGTTTTCCCCCATCTCCATGCGCCGCACGATGTTTTCGAGGACGACGATGGCGTCGTCGACGACAAGGCCCACGCACAAGACCAGGGCCATCATCGAAAGGTTATTGAGACTGAAATTCAAAACGCTCATCACGGCAAAGGTGCCGATAATGGACAACGGCACCGCCACATTGGGTATAAGAGTCGATCTGAAAGAACGGAGGAAGATGAAGACAACGAAAAGAACGACGATGATGGTCAGGACAAGAGTGAACTGCACATCCTGTATCGACTCTTCGATATAATCGGAGGCGTCATAGAGCAGGTGCCATTCCACCGATTCCGGCACCATGGATTTGAGCCGCGGGACAAGCTTCTTTACGCCCTCCGCGACAAGGACCGTATTGGACCCCGGCTGCTTCTTGACGGCAAGGACGATTGCGCGATCCGTTTTCTGGCGCGTCGAATACCAGGAAGCCATCTGCTTGTCCTTTTCAACGCCGCTTATCGCATCACCCACGTCCTTTATACGAACGGGCGTGCCGTCCTTATACGCTACGATAACCTCTTTATAAGCCTCGCCGACCTGGAGCTGTCCGTTGGAATCGATGGTGAAGGCCTGGTAGGTTCCGTCCAGAGTCCCTCCGGGGAGGTTCACGTTCGCCTTCTGGACCGCCCGCTCCACATCATCGATGCCGATGCCCTGCTTTGCCAGAAGCTTCGGGTTCACCTGGATGCGCGCCGCGAACTTCTGCCCGTAAACGATCACCTGTGAAACACCGTTGACCATGCTGAAATTTTGTGCGAGGTAGTTCTCCGCGTAATCATTGAGCTCGATGAGCGGCATGGCCTCGGAGCTAAGGGCGAAATACAGGATCGGCTCCTCCGACGGGTTGACCTTGTCGTAGGTGGGAGGGCTCGGCATAGTGCTGGGCAGGTCCCCTGCGGCGGCGGCTATCTTGGCGTTGACGTCCTGGGCACAGGCATCGATGTTACGGTCCAGGGTGAACTGGAGAATGATCGTCGTCGACCCTGTGTAGCTCTGGGATGACATGGACGAGAGGCCCTGTATGGTCGAAAACTGCTTCTCAAGAGGCTTCGCCACATTGGATGCAATCGTCTCCGGGCTTGCACCGGGAAGAGCAGCGGTGACCTGTATCGTGGGAAAATCGACGGCCGGCAGGTTATTGATGGGAAGATCGAGATAGCTGTTTACGCCGAAAAAGAGAATGCCGAACATGACCAGTATGGTCATGATGGGCCTTTTGATCCATATGCCGGAAATGTTCACTTTTTAGTTCCCGCGGGAGCCTCGGCACCGGGCGTCTGCGCGTCCGCCTTTGTTGCCGCCGGTTTTGCCGGGACTATTTCTTTCATGCTGCCCTGGCCGGGCTTGCCGTTCCCCCCGCCGTTGCCCTGTCCCGATGCCAAGGAATCACGAATCTCGACAGGGAAGCCGTCCCTCAGTTTGAAATGGCCGTCGGTGACGACCGTTTCACCGGCACCGATACCCTTTCTCACCACCGTAAGGCCGTCTACGGTCCTGTCCGTCGTCACGACCCGGTATTCGACGGTATTCCCGGTCTTCACCACAAAGGCATATTTCCCCGTCTGGCTGAGCTGTATCGCCCTTTCGGGCACGACGACGACATCCTTTTCCGTACTGAGGGTAAGGACAACGTTGACAAACTGTCCCGGCCAGAGGAACCGGTCCGCATTGGGAAAAGTGGCCTTGAGGAGTATCATGCCCGTCTGGGTATTGACGGTGTTATCCATGAAGGTAAGCTCTCCTTCGGGCGCCCGCCCGGTGTATCCGGCAACGATCGCCCTCGTTTTGAGCTTCCCCGCGGCGGAGTATTTCCTGATGTCCGGAAGGTTCTTTTCGGGCACCGAGAATGTCGCGTTAACGGGGGTGATCTGGTTGATCGTCGCAAGCTGGGTATCCACATCCTTGATCATCCTGCCCTCGAAAACGGCGTAGGCGCCCATGCGGCCATCGAAAGGGGCTGCTATGAAGCAGTGGGCCAGGTCGAGGCGGGCGTCCTGTACCTGTGCCTTGTCAGCCAGAACAAGTGAGCCCTGGGCGTCTGCGATCGACTGCTTGTTCTCATAATCGGAAAGGGAAACGGCACCTTTGTCATAGAGATACCTGTATCGCTTTGCCTCGTCCATGGAGAATTTCATCTGCGCCGTGTCCTGCGCAAGCCTTGCCTCCGCCTGACGGACCTTTGCCTGGTACTGGGTGGGATCTATGGTAAAAAGAGGCTGACCCTTTTTAACATCCTGGCCTTCCTTGAAATGTATCTTTACAAGCTGTCCCGTGATCTGGGCATAGATGGGTACGCTGCGATAACCCTCAATGGTGCCTATCTCCCTGAGTTCTATCGGGATGTCCTTCACAACCGCCTTTGCGGCGGTCACGGGAACACGTTCCTGTACGGGGGCGGGCTCTTTCCTTGTGGCCGCGTATACAATGGCGATAATGACGCACAGCACGATGACGCCCGCCCAGACGATCTTCTTCTTCCCGGGCATTGCCGAGACTTTCCTGATGGCTTCTTTTCCCCCGGACGGTTCCATTATCTGCTCCCCATTGCCTTTTCCATATTGGCCCGTGCAACCCTGTAATCGAAGAGGGCGTTTATGTTGGCCAGCTTCGCCTGGCTGTAAGTGACGGTCGCATCGGTGACCTCGAGAGGGGTCGCGAGGCCGGCGTCATACCGCAGGTTCGCAATCTCCAGGTTCTCAGCGGCCTGCCTGATCTGTATGTTTGTCGTGTCTATCGTCTGCCTCGCCTTTGAAAGACCCAGCCACGCCTGTTTGACGTCCAGCAATATCTGCAGTTTCATGGCGCTGATCTTCGCGTCCACCGACTGCTTGTTCGCCTGTGCCTCGGCCACCTTGTTCGTCGTCGACAACCCGTCAAAAAGGTTGACCGATAACGCGACCCCGGCATACCACCCCTGCCCCAGCGGGTACTGGCTTCCGGCGAAATTATACTGGGCGTTGCCGTTGAGCCGGGGATAATATTCCTGTTTTGCGCGGGCGACGGTCTTTTCGGCGGACTGCCTCTGGGCTTCCAGTGACTTCAGGTCCGGCCTTGTCTCATAAGCCGTTTTCAACGCATCTGCAAGGGCAATCTCGTACTTCTCGAAGGCAAGGTTATCGTGGATGGCGTATTCGGCGTCACTGTCAATACCCATGGCGTTATTGAGGGTCACCCATGCGACTTTGAGATCGTTCTCGGCGTTGATGAGATTGAGCTTTGCGTTCGACAGGTCGAGCTCGGCCTTGGTGACGTCATATTTCGGTTTCTTCCCGCCCTCGAAAAAGATCACCGCGATCCGGAAATGCTTTGCGTACTGGTCGACAACCTCGAGGTTGACATCGCGTGATCTTCTCGCCTTCAGGACTCCGTAGTAAGAAGACTTCACCGTATTGGCTACTGTGTTGATCCCGGTGTCGATGTCCCGGCGCGACGATTCAAGGTTGTACTTGCTCACGTTCACGCTGGTCGGAGTCCTCCAGAAATCGAAAAGCATTTGCTGAAGGGTAACGCTGGCCACGTTCTGATTGTACTGATCGAGCAGCGCCATGTAATAAGGATCGCGAGTGTTCTTCACCTCGAAATTGCGGGTAAAACCCGCTGAGCCGTCAAGCTTGGGGAAGTAGCCGGCCCGTGCCTGGCCAACCTGCGCTTCGCGCGCCTTCATGGCGTACTGATAGCTCATTACGGACGGGTTCATCTTAAGACCGATCTCTATGGCCTTGTCGAGGTCCAGGGGGTCGCCCGGTGCGATGGGTGCCTCCTGTCCGAGAAGCACACTCCCCCACAATAGAACGCCTGCTATAACTGCACAAAAAATGCATCGTTTCATGCGTACGTACTTCTCTCGAGCTGTAGGATTTTTTTGAGCAGTAAAGGCTACTCGAAAATGTATGTCACATATTAGATAAGTGTATGCTTGTTGTCAAGAAAGAGTTTGGACGCGCAAAAAAACGTGATAAAGTCTGGAAGAGAGACGAAAATAGAAGGTTCTGCGGGTACTGAGGACGCGTGGAACCGGTAAAAGGAGGACATTCATGGATATGCAGCTTAAGGAACGATTCATCCATAGGTGGGAGAAATACTTCCCCGGAGCACCGCTTCCGATAATCTTTTTCTACAGCGACGATGAAAGCGGGGCGACAAAAGTAAAGGGGCCGAAGAGCCTGGAAGTACACCGGTGCGTAATCGCCGATATCGCACGGGCAACGCGCGGACGCTCACTCGCCTTCAACGTCGACTCAATCGGCTGCGGCGGCGGGAGGAAATACCTCGGATTCAGTGAGGTCCTGCGCCCTAATTTCGAGTATTTTCTCTCCTACGGGATACCGGGTGAAATGGAGGGTGAACGGTATAAAAAATCACCGGAACTCGTCAGTGAAATAATGAAGAACATGCCCAAATTCAGCGCACCCGCCCGCTATATTGTCTTCAAACGCTGGGACATGATCGATGAGGGCGACAATCCGGCCGCGGTCGTCTTTTTCGCCTCACCGGATGTGGTGTCGGGGCTCTTCACCCTGGCAAACTTCGACGAGAGCGAACAGAACGGCGTTTTCTCTCCCTTCGGCGCAGGCTGCGCCACCATCATCACCTACCCCTATCTCGAAAACGATTCGGGCCGCCCACGGTGCGTCCTGGGCATGTTCGACGTTTCGGCCCGCCCATGCGTGTCCGCAGGCGCGCTCACATTCGCGGCACCCTTCAGCAAGTTCACGCGGATGGTCGGCAATATGGATGAGAGCTTCCTGACAACGGAGAGTTGGAAGAAGGTGAAGAAGAGGATAAAAAACAGTTACTGAATACCGACATGGAGAAGGAGAATCCGGCGTACCTCTTCGATCGTATGTGGTTCGGACTGGGTGGAGTGGCCGGAATGGACGATAAGTTCCGATGCCGCATCGTCGATATGGGCACTTTCGTATTTCACTACCCCGTCCGTCCATTTCTCCTTCGGCGCGTTCAAGTTTTCCACGGAGATGATCGAATGCGCGGGTATCCCCGGCGCGATGGGGATCGATGAAAACGTCTTGACGAACTGGCTGTTGGGGTCCATGTTCTCGGTGCTTTTCGGGATGGCCTTCAGGGACTTAAGGTCAACGGCTTTCGGGTTCAGCGAAACCACTTCCTTCATGACATCAAGCATGCGAAAGGGCAGCGACACGAACCTCCCGGCGAATCTCCCTATCCAACCCCCGGCTACGTAGCTTCCCCGGTGAGGCGTCGAAATGAATACAACACGCTTGACGAAGGGAAGCGGCGTGTAGATGAAACTTTTCCTGAGCATTTCCCTGGTATCGGGCGAAACATCGATCCTGTCGATAGGAACTTTCGATGCGCTGTCCCAGAAACGTGTTCCGCTGTCTATGACTGTAAGTCTCGTCAGCATCCCGCCCTGACTGTGGCCTATGATGACCATGTTCTTGAGCGCCGGGTCTTTGCCGTCCGGGTCGAGACCGTGAACAATCTCCTTGAGACCCTCGGTCAGGAGCCCTCCCGAATAAAGAATAGGGTTGCCCGTATTGTACGTAAAGGACCAGAACTGGTAGCGGCCCCAGAGTCGCCGGTCATTCTGCAGCTCGTTGAGCATCTGCGCCCAGCGGGCGGAGCTCGAGGCAGTTCCGTGGATCATGACGACGGGAATACGTCCCGGCCTGTAGGGGCTCATGAAAAAGATACTCTCCTTGAATCGCTTCTCGTCCTTGAAGAGCATCAAGTTGCCTGAAAAGAACCCCTTCGTCTCCATCGAGTAGACCTTTGAACCTTCAAGAGCGGAAGCCAGCGCCGAGGAAAAATCAAATTCCAGGGGGACTGTGCGGCCCCCGATCGTTACCGTTGTGGCGCTGTCCGTGGTATACAGCTCAAGCCGCCCCTTAAGCTTTCCGGTCTTCAGACCGGCCTCGGGGTCACGCACCCGCACGAATGCGGTGACGGGCACCTTCACACCTGGCGGGACCTTGGCTGAAACCGGGTCGGCGACACCGGGGAGGTATTCGGTGGAAGCAACAAGTGCCGCCCCTATCCCCGGCCAGCGATACTCGTTGCGCAGCCCCCTCACGGAAAGTCTGGACGCATCGGCAAACCTGACGAGGCGATAGGAACTCCACCGGAACGAATCAGGATCGGCCGAAATAACAAGTTCCCCGAACGGCAGCCGGTATGTCCCCTCTTTCAGGTCGATGGTGGTCCCGTCGGGCACGGTGAAACCTTCAGCTATACCCAGGTTGTAGATATCCACGGCGGTTCGAAACCGGGGATCGAAGGCGTCAGGGGCATTCGCGCCTCCCCCGGGGAAGAGGAGCGCATATGCATACATGGCCGAGGCAAGATAATAGGACCGGTCACCGCTTTGCCAGGCATAGAGAAAAGAAAGCTCCGCCAGGGCAAAAAAGCGGTCCGTCTCGTCTTCGGTGGGAACACCCTTGTGTATGGTGGCAATGACCTCCGCCGGCTGGCTTTTGAATTTCCCCACGAGACCGGTACGGTTCAGAATCTGCATGGTCGGGGCACTGAGAGTCGAACCGGTAAGAACATTGGCAGTGAGCTTCCGGTGGGATTCCTGCCGGTCCAGGTAACTGACTCCAACAGGCGTGGCGCACCCCAGCAGGACGAAAAGGGCAAGAATGAGTGCGGATAAGGCCCCTTTTCTGAGGAGAGATCGAAAGTTTGGCGACATCATCATCTTAATATCATTATTGTGACGACTTCACAAACTAAAAAAGAACCCACGAGAAACAAGGGGCCGGCTGCGGTGCACCCGCCTTAAGCCGGCCCCTGATCGTCGTTCATGCTTCCTGAGCTTAATTGGCCGATGCTTCCACCGTGATCGCCATGGCCTCGGTGACCCTGAGGACAACATCGTCACCCTTCTTAATGTTCTTGAAATTCTTCACCGCCTTATCGACGGTAAAGGTCTTCACGTTGCCTTCGGGCCCTTTAAGGGTCACGGTACGTTTCTTGTAGTTTATGCCTTCAACCTTCGCCGTCATTTCCATGGTGTCCACGGCGACGACTCCGGGTTTCGCCCCCTTCGGTGCTACTTCCACCGTCCGTGTTTCTGAAGCGGAAGGTTTTTCTCCCGTCTTCGCCACAAAGATGGCAACGGACTCTACGAATCTTGTCTTGACCTTGTCTCCAACCTTTATCTGATCGAAGTTCCTTACTTCCGGACCGGCCTTGATAGTACGCGATGTCCCGTCGGGCATCTTGAGCGTGACCGTCCGGTTCGCTGCATCTACGGCATCCACCGCGGCCGTAACCGTGACCACGTCAACCATCACGCCACCCGGCTTCTCGCCGGCCTTTTTTGCCGCCTTCTTTTCCTGTGCGAACGCAAAGGTCACGAGCAAAACCACCATAAATGATGCTAATACCAACGATAATGTTTTTTTCATATAAGACTCCTCCCTCTATAATGGTTTGAAGTACTCTGCAACCTGCCTGTCGGTATGGATGCAGTACAACTCTTTGTCGAGCATTCTTTCAAGCCCTTAAGGGCATCAGGTGATTTCGCGCCGACGGAAAAGCAGCCGTGATGCAAATATTTCAGGAATGCAGAATGCAGTTTCCGGCCCGGGTCAAGGCTTTCCGCCGGAACCCAGAGCGTTTTTCACTATTTGCCGCGCCTCTGCCAGGATGGTATCGAGGTGTTGCCCGTCTACAAAACTTTCCGCATAGATCTTATAGATGTCTTCCGTCCCCGACGGCCGCACCGCAAACCAACCATTTCTGGCCACGACTTTCAAACCCCCTATGGGCGCCTTGTTGCCCGGTGCGCTGGTCAACCTGGCGGTTATCGGTTCCCCTGCCAGTTCCTCCTCCCTGATAGCTTCGGGGGACAAGTTCCCTATGGCGCCCTTTTCGGCCGGTGTCGCCGGTACGTCGACTCTACTGTAAAGCGGTGTACCCAGACGCCCTGAGAGTTTACGATAGAGTTCTCCCGGGTCCTCGCCCATCCGGGCGGTGATCTCGGCGGCAAGAAGGTCCATGATAATGCCGTCCTTGTCCGTCGTCCACACGGTGCCGTCCTGTCTCAAGAAACTTGCACCGGCGCTTTCCTCGCCCCCAAAGCAACAGGACCCGTCGAACAGACCGTCAACAAACCATTTGAAGCCGACGGGCACTTCCAGGAGGGTCCTGTCCAGGTCCCCGACGACCCGGTCTATGAGGCTTGAACTTACGAGTGTCTTGCCCACTGCAGCGTTCTTGGGCCACCCGGGACGGTGCGTCAGAAGATAGTGGATGGCCGCGGCAAGATAATGGTTGGGATTCAAAAGTCCCATGGAGCGGGTGACGATGCCGTGACGGTCCGCATCGGTATCGTTGGCAAAGGCGATCTGAAAACGGTCTTTCAATGCCACCAATCCCGCCATGGCATAGGGGCTGGAACAATCCATCCTGATCTTGCCGTCATGATCGACGGTCATGAAAGCAAACCTCGCGTCCACGACATCGTTGACGATTGTTATATCAATGCCGTATAACTCCCTGATCGGTTCCCAGTACTGTACCGAAGCGCCCCCCAGGGGATCGACCCCCAGTGTGATGCCGGCGGACCGGATACATTCCATATCGATCACGTTTGCGAGATCTTCAACGTAGGGAGCCACAAAGTCAACGGAGTGCGTGGTGCCGTGTCTCAGGGCGGACTCATACCCCATCCTCCTGACCTCCCTGTTGCCGCCTTTCAAAAGGTCGTTCGCCCGGTCCTGTATCCACCGCGTCACTTTCGTATCGGCGGGACCGCCGTTGGGCGGATTATATTTGAAGCCTCCATCCTCGGGCGGATTATGGGAGGGCGTAACCACGACGCCATCGGCGAATCCCAGGGACCTCCCCCGGTTATACGAAAGAATTGTGTGGGAGATGACGGGGGTGGGAGTGAAACCGCCCTTGCGCTGAATGATCGTTTCCACACCGTTTGCCGCCAGGACTTCGAGGGCTGTCCTCTCGGCCGGCCCGGACAGGGCATGGGTGTCTTTCCCCAGGTATAAGGGACCTGTTGTCCCCCGGCTATGCCGGTAGTCGCATATTGCCTGCGTGGTCGCAAGGATATGCGACTCGTTGAACGTACCCGCCAGGGCCGACCCGCGGTGCCCGCTGGTCCCGAAGCTTACCAGTTGACCGGGATCGTTCACGTCCGGCTTACGCCCGTAATATTCCTTTTCGAGTTTCGCCAGATCGACCAGTATTTCTTCCGGTGGAACCTTACCCGCAAGGGGCGAAATAGCCATGTCGCACACTCCTTCTTTCTTGACCCCAATCTTCAGCCAATCAGTTTGAGAAGGGTCATTTTGATGACCGGGTCGAGATCGCGAACGGCGTTTATACCTGTGAGTTCGATGACAACAGCCTCCATGATGAGAAATGTCCTGGCTTCGTCGCGCAGGCATCCCGTCTTCACGCTGTCGAACTTGCCGTAGGTGCCGTGGATATGGAACCGCGGTTCATCGCCGTACCAGAAAACCGTGCCGATGGCCAGGGTCTCGTGGCTCTCGACGATCTCCCTCCACGTCGGCTCGGGCGGCCGCACGTCATCGTGTGCCGGCCCGACGACGATCCTCCCCTCGTTTATCCCGCCGAGAAGATAGAAAATACCGCCCCTGATGTTCTCTTTCCGGACAATGGCGGTGAGATTGGCGATGATCTCGTCGCCATCCTCGAAATGGGCCAGAATGACCCTGCCCACCTCACCAACCTGATATTTCACAACGATGATCTCCCTTCCATTTTCACAAACCGCCTTTCCCGCGGTTCATGCCTGCCCCGGCTTTTCCTACTGACGAGGACCTTTTATCAGCTTCGCGTCGTCGATCCAGACCGTCCCCTTCCCGTCCACGACAACGTTAAGCCTCACAATATCAGGTTTCTGGCCTTTCTTCAGAAAGAAGGGCGTTTCCTGTGTTACCCAATCGGTTGTGCCGGTAACAGGTGTTTCCAGTGCGCGGGAAAAATATTCGCCTTTACCGGCAAAGACACACCACATCTCCAGAAACACTTTTCCTTCCACGTCCTTCGTCCTGAGCTTCGCCTGGTAGGTCAGACGGGCGTCATCCACGTCGATCCCCTTCACTTCGTAGAGGCGCACTGTGGTGGGAGAGACCGCGTCGATCCTCAGCGAACCCTTGCCGTCATTCGATACGGCAGTGTCAAAGGTGACGTTTGTCTGCGTCAGCACCCCCTCGATGTTGTCCATGGGATATTCCTTGACCGTCTGGGGCACGGCCTTCTTTTCACAGCCCGCGAAGAACGGGTACAGGAAAAGAAGGGCTGCAAGGACCACGCAAATTCTCTTCATGGTGCGGCCTCCTTCCACCGGCAAAGCTGAATTTCCAGGAACCTGGTTTCCCGATACTGTCCCATAGAATAATCCTATCACAACACACAGCCGCGGATGAAAAGATGTTGGACCCCCGGGTTTGCATTCCGCGGTCTGAGACGCGAAACCATTCACCTATCATACCACAGAAGGTGGTCTTTTTAACCGGTTTCCCCTTATCCCGTCACCAATATTTGCGATAAACATGAAAGACAGAAACCCCGGGGCAAGGGGAACGGAGGAACAGGAGGACTGACACGGTGAGTTACGGCCATACCCCAACAAAGTATGGGCAATATAAAAGATTGAGGTTCACCATGCGCAATGTTGCCCTGGCGACGGGAAACAGGATCGCGCAGATGAGGAAGCGGTCCCGTATCATAATGGTCGTCGGCGCGTGGCTGCTTGTTGTGACCATTCTGCTGGCGTTCGGCCTTTGACCGGTTCCGGTACAAAACCGTCGAGGCTTTCTCTTTCCTGCCGCCCCGCCCTTTCTATTTCCTTGACCCTGAGCCCTTACCCTTATATTCTGAATTATTGATGAACGACCTCACGGCAAGCTGTTACGCAATCCTTGGCCTTCCCCAGGGGGCGTCACGCGAAGAGATGGATGCAGCCTTCACGCGCCTGAAGACGGGGTCGGCGGCAAACTGGGACAGGCTTAAAGAGGTCACCTGGGCCTACGAGACCCTGATTGAAAGTGAAACGGCCGCGGGCGACGAAGGCGACAGGGGAACACAGCCGGCCGCCGCACCAGCAAACGACGAGGAGGAATTCAGCCTCATCGGTTTTTTGTTTCCACCGCAACTGAAGATAAACCAATTCGTCTTCGGAGGAAGGTGTCTCATTTACGTCCTTCTTCTCATAGCCGGCGTCAGGCTCATGATCAATCTGCCGTCAAGCGAATTTGCAGGCCAATCCTTCTTCCATAATATCAGTCTGCCCTTCCATGAGGCCGGCCACATCATCTTCCGTATCCTCGGCGACTTCATGGGCGTGCTGGGAGGAAGCCTGACCCAGATCCTGATACCCCTCGTCTGTCTCATCGCTTTCCTGAAAAGAAGCGACGTTTTCGCCGCGTCTTTTGCCCTCTGGTGGGCAGGACAGAATTTCATCGACATGGCCCCTTACATAAACGATGCCCGGGCGCAGCAACTCATCCTGCTCGGCGGCGTCACGGGCCAGGACGTTCCGGGATATCACGACTGGAACAACCTCCTCGGCCGCCTCGACCTTCTCAACTTTGACCACGTCATCGCCGGCACATCGCATTTTTTCGGCGCCATCCTGATAACAGCGGCACTGATCTGGGGCGGGATCATTCTCTGCATGCAGTACCGCAATCTGGACAGGTAAAAAAGGTTCAACGAAAAACCCCTCTCTTTGTTCAAGAGAGGGGTGGGATTTTTTTCCTGAGTCCCAAAGGGGAAACGTTTATTTCTTGATCTCTCCGATGGGCAGGACTACCTTTCCGTGGACTTCGTTGAGGACCTCGGCCATGGCCAGGTAGATCGCGGAGAGACCGCAGATGATGCCTTCCCATCCCGCGAGGGTGCCGATGGCGGTGCTGCCCGTCCAGTCACGGATCGCCAGCAGCCAGAACAATATCGTCAGACTGAGGAAAACAAACTGTATGCCCCGGTTCTTGCCCCATGTGCCGAACCACATGAAAAAGGTGAAAAGGCCCCACATAAAGAGATACCATCCCATGAAAGCCTCGGGATTGCCGGGGAGACCTTTGAAGACGAGAATAAAGACGAGCGTCCACCAGAAAAGACCGTAGGAGGTGAAAGCCGTTACGCCGAAAGTGTTTCCCTTCTTGTATTCCAGTATGCCCGCTATGATCTGGGCAAGTCCTCCGTAAAAGGCGCCCATAGCAAGTATCATCGAACCCACGGGGAAAAACCCCGCGTTGTGGATGTTAAGAAGTACCGTGGTCATACCGAATCCCATTAAGCCGAGCGGTGCAGGATTAGCAAGTTTCTCTTCCATAGATAGATTCCTCCTTTGTGATGGTTGGTTTAATTGACCCACGTCCTTCAGGATAATCGCCCTTTTGTCCCCTTCCTATCCGGACAGCAGTGTATCCCCGAAGCGATGTCACTATACCATGTTCACGGGCGTCTGTCACCATCTTTGGACGGGGTGGTAACCGCTTTTTGAAGACTGCGGCAAACTCCGTTATTCTATTCACGGGAAAGAGCTATCCTGATGCTGAGGAGGATGAGAAGACCGCCGAAGGCCCTGTTGAAATAGTTCTGGAACCTTTCGAGGAAGGACCTCACATGCCGCTCGTTGAGAAAAACCGCCACGAAACTGAACCACAGCATGGTGTCTATGACCATGATAATGCCGGCGACGACAAGAATGGAACGGGGTGTGCCCGGGGATATGACGATCGTGAAAAGCCCGAGAAAGAAAAGTGTTGCCTTGGGGTTCAGGATGTTGGTGAGAAACCCTGTCCATACGGCGCTGAGCGGAGATATATCCTCTTTCGCCCTCTCCTCGGTGATATCGATCCCCGCCGACTTCGCACATATCGACCGTATGCCGATATAAAGAAGATACGCCGCTCCCATGTACTTTACGATGCTGAATACCAGCAGCGACCCGGCTATTATCACTGCTATTCCCGCTATGCAGTAGGTCACGTGTATGGCGACGCCAAGCCCGAACCCCACGGCCGTGAATATTCCCGTCCTTCGTGAATAGGTAAGGGAATTGCGCACCGACATGAGAAAATCGGGCCCGGGGCTCATGGCACCGAGAAGGTGTATAAACGCGATGGTTCCAATGATGGTCAAACTGTCTTGCATGGCCTGCGCTTCACGTTTCAGGTTTCGACGTTTTCTCTTTCTTTATCATATACGTCTACAATTTTCATCTTCCTGTTCGCGGCAGACGACGTATGTCGCCTGAGATCCAGGACTATCACCGTGATGTTGTCCGTGCTGCCGTGGTCCAGGGCCTCGTTCGATACCTTCCGCGCCCCTTTCTGCGGGTCTGCCTCCCCGCGGGCTGTCTTGATGACGGCCTCGGGGGTGAGGACATCCCAAACCCCATCGCATGCAAGGACCGCGATATCGTTCTCGCTGCCGAGGACGCCTTCGATTATGCGGGGCTCGGCGCTGACGTAGGGTTTCAGGCAGGAGTCTCCCAGGGCACGGCTGATCGCAAGAATACCTTCTACCCTGGGTACGCCAAGAAGGGCCACCCTTCCTCCCAGGGCCTCGATGCGGGCCCTCTCGCGGACAACATCGGGCTTGTGGTCCTCGGTCAGCATTGTCGCGCCCTCCCCTGTGCCTATCACAACGCGCGAATCGCCCACGTTTGCCGCCAGGAAGCGCTCGCCGATGAGATAGAGCTGAACTGCGCAGGTACCGGCCTCAATACGCCTGGCCACGATATGCGCGTCAACGGCAAGATAGGAATCCCGGAGGATCCCGGCCTCCCCCTTTCGCTCGCGCAGGGGTTTTTTCAGCTCCTGCGCCCAGGCGTGGAGGAAAAAGGGCGTCAGCATCCCGGCAGCTATCTGCGCCGGGAGTCTGCTCCCATGGCCGTCATATATCTCGGCGCTGAAGAAGAGCCTTTCGGGGTCCTCGTAGATGGCGTGCTCGTCCTCCATCGCCGACCTCCAGCCTATCTCTTCGCTGATGCCGTAGAAGATCTCCATGCAACTATTCTACTCCACATCCGGGCCTTGTGAACAGGGGCGAGGGCGCCCGGCACGGGCAAATCAATGCTTGCAAAAGCAAATGTTAAAGTTCTATAATAAATACTTCCATGAAATTTGAAGAAGGGTTAAAAAAACTGGAAGAGATTGTTAAGACCCTTGACGAAGGGAAGATACCTCTTGACGAGGCGCTTGGTCTTTTTAAGGAAGGGCTGGCACTCACGAAGGAACTCTCAAAGCGGCTCGATGAGGCTGAGAAAAAAGTGGAAATACTGATCAAGAAGGAAGGCGGGGCCATGGAAAAGATGCCCTTCCCCGGGGAAGACGAATAGTGGACCTGGCCAGCTACCTCCATGACAAGAAAATAGTCGTCGAGAACATGCTCAGGGATATCTGTACCAGCTTCACCTCAACCCCGGGCGTCCTTCGAAACGCCATGGAATACATGCTTTTCAGCAACGGGAAGAAGATCCGTCCCATCCTTGCCATTGCGGCGTGCGAGGCAAAAGGGAAGAACGCCGATGATTTTTTGGCGTGCTTCTGCACACTTGAAATGATCCACACCTATTCACTCATCCACGACGACCTCCCCTGCGTGGACAATGACGATACCCGCCGGGGCAGGCCCACGTGCCACAAAGCCTTCGGGGAAGCCGTGGCGATCATGGCGGGTGACGGCCTGTTGACTGAGGCATTCAGGGTGCTCAGCGATCCGAGGTTCTCGGAAAGGGTGGCCCCGAAGATAGCCAGGCAGTTTGTCTTCGAGATCGCCCACGCCGCGGGGGCCGAAGGAATGGTCGGCGGCCAGGTTATGGACATACTGTACGAAAATAAGGAAGGAACGAAGAACATCCTCCACTACATTCACTCCCACAAAACCGCGGCCATGCTTCGCGCGTCAGTGAGGGTCGGCGCCATCGCAGGCGGTGCAAAGGCAAGGGAACTGAAAAACTTTTCCCGTTACGGCGATGCCATAGGGCTTGCCTTTCAAATCATGGACGATATTCTGGACGTCGAAGGTGACGAGGAAATGGTCGGCAAAAAACTGAAAAAAGATGACAACAAACAGACCTACGTGAAACACTACGGTATACTCGCTTCCAAATACAAACTGGAACAACTCGTCGATGAGGCAGTCAAATCTGTTGCATTCCTGGGAGAAAACGGCCGTGTCCTCGAGGACATAGCGCGCTTCGTCGGCAACAGGATTTCATAATGCTCCTCGAAACAATCAATTCTCCCGAGGACCTGAAAAAGCTGTCGTTGTCTCAACTCGTCGAGCTTGCCGGAGAGATACGTCCCTATATCACGGACATCATATCCAAAACGGGCGGGCATCTCGCGTCGAATCTCGGCGCCGTGGAACTCACCATCGCCCTCCATTATGTGTTCAATTCTCCCCATGACAGGATCATCTGGGATGTCGGCCATCAGTGCTACACCTGCAAGATTCTGACCGGTCGTCGTGAGAGTTTCCACACTATCCGCCAGGACGGTGGGCTCTCCGGTTTCCCCTGCAAGGCGGAAAGCCCCCATGATGTCTTCGACACCGGCCATGCCAGCAATTCCATCTCCGTCGCAACGGGGCTCGCCGAAGCCAAGGTGAAGACGGGTTCCTCGGCGAAGATCATTGCCGTTATCGGCGACGGGTCCCTGACGGGCGGTATGTCCTTTGAAGCCTTGAACCACGCCGGCCATCTGCGCAGCGATATCATCGTCGTTCTCAACGATAATGAAATGTCCATCTCAAAAAATGTCGGCGGCCTGGCATCACACCTCAACCGCATCATGACCGGCGAGTTCATGAGCAACATCCGGGAAGAACTGAAAACCCGGATGAAAAACAGACCGGCGATATACAAAACCGCGCGATACCTCGAAGAGGCCGTCAAGGGCATCTTCGGGCCGGGCATGCTCTTCGAGGAACTTGGGTTTACCTATGTCGGCCCGGTGGACGGACATAATATCGAACATCTCCTCGAGACATTCAGGAATGTGAGCAGGCTCAAGGGGCCGCTCCTGGTCCACGTCATCACCCGCAAGGGAAAGGGATACACCCATGCGGAAGACGACCCGGAACGCTTCCACGGCATCTCCACCTTTGAACTCACCACGGGGCATTCGCTGTCAAAAGGCAAGAAGACCTATACAGACGTCTTTGGGGACACAATTATCGATCTGGCGAAAATGGATGAACGGGTGGTGGCCGTCACGGCGGCAATGGGGCTTGGCACGGGACTCGACAAGTTTTCCGAGCTCTTCCCCGACAGGTTCTATGATATCGGCATAGCCGAACAACACGGTGTCACCTTCAGCGCCGCCCTTGCCCTGGGCGGGCTCAAACCCTTTGTCGCAATCTACTCGACATTCCTGCAGAGGGCTTACGACCAGATCATTCTCGACGTGTGCCTTCAGAATCTGCCCGTGGTCTTTGCGGTGGACAGGAGCGGAATAGTCGGCCAGGACGGACCGACCCATCACGGCGTCTATGATCTTTCGTATTTTCGGCACATTCCCAACATGGTCCTTATGGCGCCGAAAGATGAGAACGAACTCAGGCAGATGCTCTATTCCGGCTACCGGTACGAAAGACCGGCAGCCATCCGCTATCCCCGTGGCGAAGCGTTGGGCGTACCTATCGACGACGAGTTTCACGAGATACCTCTCGGCACGTGGGAGATACTGCGGGAAGGCCAGGACATCACCATCATCGCCTGCGGAAGCATGGTCGCGACGGCCATGGAAGCCGCCGGGATTCTCGCTGAGGATGGCATCTCGGCGGGCGTCGTCAATGGACGGTTCATAAACCCCCTGGATGAAGATCTCCTGAAACAGGTGGCCGTAAAAACCCGCCGCATCCTTACCCTTGAGGAAAATGTCGTTATAGGCGGGTTTGGAAGTGGTGTCGGAGAGGCTCTCAATAGGGCAGGATTGTCTATCCCACTAAAATCACTAGGAATCCCGGATGCCTTCATCACCCACGGCAGCCAGGCAACATTGCGAAAATCCCTGGAGCTGGACCGGGATGGTATCGTAAGGACCATCAGGACGTGGCTAAAGAAAGAATAGACACACTCCTCGCCAGGAGGGGGCTCGCGCCGTCGCGGGAGAAGGCACGGGTGCTCGTCATGGCCGGAGAGGTCTATTGTGGCGGCCAGAGGGTTTTGAAGGCGGACAGCAAGGTCGATGATACGGTCTGTCTCGAGGTCCGCGGAAACCCCATTCCCTACGTCAGTTTCGGCGGCGTCAAGCTCAAGGCCGCCCTTGACACGTTCAGCCTTTCCGTCAGCGGGAAGATAGCCCTCGACATAGGTTCCTCAACGGGCGGTTTTACCGATTGTCTCCTGCAGGAAGGAGCGCAAAAGGTACACGCCGTCGATTCCGGCACCCATCAGTTCCACGAAAAACTCCGCAGCGACAGGCGGGTCGTCCTCAAGGAAAACTTCAACGCCCGTTATATGACCCTCGAGGACATCGGCGAGACGGTCGATATCATTACCGTGGATGTATCGTTCATCTCTTTGAAAAAGATCCTGCCCGCGGCCGTTGGTTTGCTGGGGCAACGGGGCCATATCATTTCGCTGGTGAAACCGCAGTTTGAAGTCGGGCGATACAACGTCGGCAAGGGCGGCATCGTGAAGGACAAGGAAAAAATCGAAGAGGTCATCTCGGATATCAGGGAATTCGGGGAAACCCTTGGCATAAGATCGGTACAAACCGCGGAGGCGCCGAGGGAAAAGGAAAGAAAGAACAGGGAATATTTTATCCTATGGGAAAGATCAGACAGCCCCAGCAGGTGAAGCTCTTTGCGAGCGTCATCTTCCATGACGACGTGGATCTCCTTGATGTGTTTTCCCGCCTGCGCACGGCTATCGGTCCCGTCGAGGAGCAAACCGAGCCGGCCGTCTTCACCCACACCACTTACTACGACAAAGAAATGGGGGAAGGCCTTCGACGTTTCTTCGTTCTCTTTGCCCCTCTTTTCGACCGCGCAGTCCTCCCCGATATCAAAAGGGCCACCAATGAGATAGAAGAACTCTTTGCCAGGAGCGGCAACAGGATGGTAAACATTGACTCTGGATATATCGCTCTTGAACATGTTATACTCGCAACCACAAAGGGATACGCGCATAGGGTCTATCTGGGGAAAGGGATACATGCCGACCTCACACTCATGTTCAACAGCGGGTCGTACCGCATTCTGCAGTGGACGTACCCCGATTACGCCGAACCGCAAACTATAGCGCTTTTCAACCGGTGGAGGGAACTGTGCAGGCAGTCCTTAAGAGACATCGGACGGACGGGCGCACACGTATAAAGGTGGACTATGCCCAAAAGCATGACAGGATTCGCAAAGATCGAAAAGGAATTCCCCGAAGGCAAAATCAGCAGTGAAGCACGAAGCCTCAACAGCCGCTATCTCGAAATAAACATCAGGCTTCCGAGGGCCGATTATGCATCGGAACAGAAGCTCAGAGAACTCATCAAGCGGCACATAAAACGGGGAAAGGTGGACGTAACCATCAAATGGGAAAAGACTGTCGACGAAATGACCATACCAAGGGTCAATGAGAGTATCGTCAGGCAGTACGCCGCGATGGTCAAAGACCTGAAAGAACACTACGGCGTCAAAGGAGACCTGACGATAGATAACGTCTTCTCCCTGAAAGACGTGTTCGTATACGAAGAGAACAACAGCTTGTCCGAGGAAATCCTGACGGAGACGTCCGCAAACCTGCTCGCCCTCCTCAATGAAGAACGTGCGAGAGAGGGAGAGTATATCAGAGAGGACCTCAACGGCCGGGTGGAAACGATAGTCGTCAACCTTTCCGAGATAGAGAAGGGCTGGCCCGCCGTGATCAAGGCACACGAGGAGAAGCTGCGCGGAAAGATCGCGGAGGTGACACAGTCCGTCGCTGTAGACGAGACCCGTATCCTGCAGGAGATAGCGATCTTCATGGAACGTCTCGACATATCGGAAGAGATCGTGCGTCTCACGGGCCATCTGGATAACTTTCGCACCACCCTCTCCTCAACGGAACCCATCGGAAGAAAACTCGACTTCATAATTCAGGAGATGGTGCGGGAAACAAATACGATCGGGAGCAAATCCAACGATCTCTACATCAACGAACGGGTCATCAGAATCAAGGTGGAGATAGAAAAGATGCGCGAGCAGGTGCAGAATGTCGAATGACCCGACCCCGGCCTTCTCTCGGGAGTCGATAGCGGGACCGTCGCGCCCCGGGGTCAATCATGGATAACCGGCGAAAAGGAGTCCTTATCGTCGTCTCCGGTCCGTCCGGGGCAGGCAAATCAACCCTCATCGACCGTTTCCTGAGGGAAGACGCCCAAAGTGCCTTCTCGGTCTCCTACACGACGCGGCAAAAACGCCAGCACGAGCAGGACGGAAAGGATTACCATTTCGTGGATGAGACCACCTTTGAGACCATGATCGCGAAAGGGGATTTCCTGGAATGGGAGAAGGTCCACGGAAATCTTTACGGGACCCCGCGCGCGGAAATCCTGGCGATTCTCCAGACGGGCAAAGACATCATGCTGGATATAGACGTCAAGGGCGCGCTCAGTATCAGCAGGCAATGTTCGGCCGCGCGGCTCATCTTCATCGAGCCCCCTTCCGTTGCGGAACTCGTCAACCGGCTTTCGCTGCGCGGAGAAAAGGAGATCGAGACGCGGATGAAGCGCGTGGAAGAAGAAATTGCAAGAAAAGGACAATTCGGCTATACTATCGTGAACGACGATCTTGGCAGGGCGTACAAAACGTTCCAACAAGCGATCGACGATATAAGGAGACAAGGTAATGGCAAGAATAACTGTTGAAGATTGCATGGACCTGGTGGAAAACCGTTTCGAGCTTGTCCATCTCGCGGCGCGCCGTTCAAAACAGCTCATCAAAGGCGCGAAACCCCTGACCAAATCATCCAACAAGGAAATCGTAACGTCGCTCCGGGAAATTGCAGAAAAACTTATCTATTTCGAAAAGAAAGATTCCTCCCTGGAAGAAAAGGAAACACCGTACCAGCTGTCGACGTTTACGCCGTAGCGGCGTAAACGCGGGTAATGGGCAATAGGTTATGGGTTATGGGTAGAGACTTTCACCTGTAGCCCTTTTTTGTTCCATTACCTCTCTTCCTTTCCCATCGCCCCCTCTTAAAGTCTTTCCCCATTACCTATCAACCCCTCTTCTTGACCTAAGTCAAAGCACTTTTTTTTCCGTGCATTATACTCTCTCTATGCAATTGAATGCCAACAAACGATAAGGAGGGACATATGTTTTGTTATCAGTGTGAACAGACAGCAAAAGGAGAAGGATGTACCAATATCGGAGTTTGCGGCAAACAACCTGAAGTAGCGGCCCTTCAGGACCTGCTGGTTTATGTTACGGCAGAATTGTCTTTCTTTGCGAAGGAGGCAGCGAAGTATGGGCTCACGGAAAAGGCGATGAATGTGCTTGCCGTTGAGGCCCTTTTTCACACGTTGACCAACGTCGATTTCGACCCCGAGCGTCTGAAGATAATGATAGGGCGCGTAGCAGCCGAGCGTGACAGCCTCATCGGGAAGATCGCGTCAAAGGGGGGAAACACCATTCTTCCCGGAGGCAGGACACCGACGAAACCGGAAACGACCATACCAGGTCTCGTAAAACAGGGCGAGGCCGTGGGCTTCCAGGTGGTGAAGAACGAAGATCCGGACATAACGTCCCTCATGCACACCGTTATCTTCGGTCTCAGAGGGGTAGCCGCATATGCTTATCATGCCGCCCTGCTCGGCAAGGAAGATGACACGGTCTATGCTTTTATCTACGAGGCCCTGGGTGAGGTTCTTCAGAACAAGCTCGGACTAAACGACTGGCTCGGTCTCGTTCTCAAATGCGGCGAGATCAACCTCAAGGCCATGGAACTCCTTGATGCGGCCAATACGGAAACATACGGTCATCCCGTCCCGACTCAGGTTCCCCTGGGCGCAAAAAAAGGTAAGGCCATCCTCGTCTCAGGCCATGACCTCAAGGACCTCGAGGATATCCTGAAGCAAACGGAAGGAAAGGGGATTTATGTTTACACCCATGGCGAGATGCTGCCCTGCCATGGATACCCGAACCTCAAAAAGTACGCCCACTTCTACGGTCATTATGGGACGGCCTGGCAGAACCAGCACAAGGAATTCGCCGACTTCCCCGGATCCATCGTCATGACCACCAACTGTATACAAAAACCGCTCGGGTCATACTCGGCGAATATATTCACTACGGGACCCGTCGCCTGGCCGGGGGTTACCCATATCGCCAACGGTGATTTCACGCCTGCAATCGACAAGGCCCTCGCGCTGCCGGGTTTCGGTGCCGACAGCAACGGAAACTCTGTCATGGTCGGTTTTGCCCGCAACGCCATCATGAGCGTGGCAGACAAGGTCATTGAGGCGGTCAAGGCCGGCAAGATACGGCATTTCTTCCTCGTCGCAGGTTGCGACGGTGCAAAACCGGGCAGGAATTACTACACCGAGTTTGTTGAGAAGGTGCCCGCCGATTGCGTGGTCCTTACCCTCGCCTGCGGCAAATTCCGGTTCTTCGATAAACAGCTCGGCGATATCGGCGGCATTCCCCGTCTGCTCGACGTCGGGCAGTGCAACGACGCCTACTCAGCCATTCAGATAGCCGTCGCGCTTGCGAAGGCCTTCAATGTCGGCGTCAACGAACTGCCGCTCTCGCTCGTGCTCTCCTGGTACGAACAGAAGGCCGTAGCGATATTGCTGACCCTTCTGTACCTTGGTATCAAGAACATGCGCCTCGGACCGACGCTGCCGGTTTTTATCACCCCCAACATCCTCAACGTCCTCGTGGAGAAATACAACATAAAACCCATCACGACGCCGGACGCGGATCTGAAGGAGATATTGGGGTGAGAAAACAGGTAATGGGTAATGGGTAATGGGTAATGGGTAATGGGCATGGGAAAAGACAGAAAGAAGGAAACTCAAAGAAATTTCCTATGACCCATAACCTATTACCTATTACCCATCTTGAGGAGTTACCATGAAAACCAACCGAAAGATCGTCCATATTGATGAGGAGAGATGCAACGGATGCGGACAGTGTGTTGCCGCCTGTGCTGAAGGCGCTATCGAGCTTAAGGATGGGAAGGCACGGCTTGTCGCAGAAAAATATTGCGACGGGCTTGCGGCATGCCTTGGAGAGTGTCCCGCGGACGCCATATCCATCATTGAGAAGGAAGCCGATTCTTTCGATCCCGAGGCGGTAGAAAGATACCTTGCAGGGAAAAAGGGCGCCGGCGCATCGGTCGAAAACCACGATGAATCCATCAAACCCCCTTCCTTCGACCCCGCCGGACCCCCAACCCTGCCCTGCGGATGCCCGTCGACGCAACTCCAGATGTTCTCTTCGCCGGGCATTCCCCCAACCGAAGAGCAAGGCGGCACATCGCGACAGGCTACCAGGCTGACCCACTGGCCCGTACAGATAAGGCTTGTCCCGCCTATGGCCCCCTTCCTCGAGAATGCCGACCTCCTCGTAGCCTCGGATTGTACACCCGTCGCCTACCCCAATTTTCACGAAGACCTCCTGAAGGGTAAGGTGGTCATGATGGGGTGCCCCAAGTTCGACGACACTGCCGATTATATCGAGAGATTCACCCGGATCTTCACCACCGCGGGCATCAAGAGTGTAACCGTGGCAATCATGGAGGTGCCCTGCTGTTCAAAAATGCCCGCTATCGTGGAAACTGCGATGAAACAGTCGGTAAAGAGAATCCCCATGGAAATCATCGTCATCGGGGCAAAGGGCAACATCGTGAGGAAAACTGCGCTGGCGGCGTAAAGACAGAGACCGTCTCTTTGATCATTGCTGCCGCTGTGGTATAATTGGCCTGCTTTGACCGCCAAACGACAAGGAGCGAACCATGAAGATCACGGATCTGACGAAGGTCGAGAAGGTAAAGATGGCCATGGAAGGGGCGAGCGGCGCCTGGAAGCAGATCCCGCTTGCGAAGGCGGACGGGGTGCCGGCCTATTCCCTTCGTGTCTTCACTATTGAGCCCGGCGGCCATACACCCTATCACAAACATCCCTTCGAGCACATGAACTACATCATTGACGGCGAAGGGGTTCTTGTAGACCCTACGGGAAAGGAACGGCCTGTCAGGAAAGGCGATTTCGCACTTGTCATGCCCGACGAGGTCCATCAGTACAGGAACGCCGCGACAGACAGGCCTCTTGTCATGATCTGCCTTGTTCCGAAGGATTACGAATGAGATAGAATCAGGCGGCCTTCGAACCGGTCGTGACGGTCTCGATCATCCCGGTAAGCTCTTCCAGGTGGAAGGGCCTACCCGTTCCCTTCAATTCTTTTATCAACAAATGTACTGATTTCTTACGTGTCAAAACCGGAACAGGACCGACAGGGGTCTTCTATCCTTGACCCCTGGCACGGGCGCGCATTAAAATTGGGAAAACTTTTACGATGGGAGCGCCCGATGAAGAGATCTGTTGTCTGTTTACTGACACTGATGTTTATCCTTTTGGCCCTGCCGTGGCATCTTGCCGCCGCCGAGGTTATTCTCAACAACGCCCCTGCAAAGGTCTATTTCAGCCCCGACGGCGGCGCGACAAAGGCCATAGTAAGGCACATAGACCAGGCGGTCCGCGAGGTGCTCGTGCAAGCCTATCTCTTTACATCCCGGCCCATTCAGGCGGCTCTTCTGGCGGCACAGAAACGCGGTGTCAACGTGGAGGTAATTCTGGACAGGGATGACCAGAAAGAGCGTAAATATGTCACGGCCAGGGCGTTAAAGTCAGCCCTCGCCACCGTCTGGCTCGATGATACCCACGCCTGCGCGCATAACAAGATCATCATTCTGGACCGCGAGACCGTCATCACCGGCTCCTTCAATTTCACGTACGCCGCCGATCGCAAGAATGCCGAAAACATTCTCATCATCGCCTCGCAAGACCTCGCGGGCCTCTACACCGACAACTTCCTGAAACACCGTCGTCATTCCAGGAAGTATTAAAGGACCGGCTCAGGAGTCTTTTTTTGGTAAGATCAGATTGAGGAGAGAGTTGACCACGGACAGCACGACGCTGTAAAGAAGGGCCCACCAGAAACCGGCCACCTCGAAACCCTTTATGACGGATGAGGCGAGGAGAATGAGGGCGGCGTTAATGACAAAAGTGAAAAGCCCCAGGGTAAGGATGTTGATCGGCAGCGTTATGATAATGAGAATGGGTCGTATGAGAATATTGACTATACCGAGAAACAATGCTACCCAGAGGGCGGACAAAAAGCTGCCGACCCGGACTCCGGGGATGAAGTAGGCCGCAATTATGATCGATGCGGCCATGATGAGCCATTTAAGGAGAAGTCGCATGGCAGATTCCGTATCCCGCTATGCGCGGTGGAACTTGTGCTCGGGGATCATCCTGATGGAGATATCTTCAGCTTCACCGATAATCGCCTCAAGAGCTACGCTCAACGCCACCATTTTCCCCGAAACATCGTCCAGGATATCCGCCATTCTTTCGATATTTTCCCGCGTTGTAGCACAATACTCGGTGATCTTTGTCTCGTTCTTCCTGCAGTCCTCAATGAGGTCCCTGTGCAGTTCCCATTCTTCCCGCGTCAGATTCTTGGAAGCCAGCAATTCGTCCACCGTCATGTAGTTGCTCATAATAAACCTCCATGGAGCTGAACCAACATTGTATGAATAAGTCTATCTTTTTCAGTGCCAAAAGGCAACCACGCAAAAAATGGTTTCTCGTTTCGGATTTCAGGTTTCGGGTTGGGAAACCGCGAAGGCAGCCGCCGGATCACCTCTCCTGTGGCCCATCTGACGGTCTGTGAAGTTGCGGGGAAGGCACAGGAGCCTTATCCTTAATTGGATGACAAGAACACGCATGAAATACAGGATTTTGGTCGTCGATGATGATGAGATAGTATCCGCCATGGTTGGGGAGATGCTGGACCGCATGGGCTACATGCCGGTCGTGTGCACCAAACCGGGTGACGCCCTTACGCTCTTTTCAAGGGCCCCGGAAAGATTCGATGCGGTAATCGTGGACGAGATAATGCCCGACCTGAGGGGAACCGAACTGGCCGCTAAAATCCTTCAGATAAAGGAGGATATCCCCATAATCCTGACGACCGGCCGCGGCGACACGCTCTCTCTGGAGAAGATCAGGAAGAGCGGCGTACGTGCCACGCTGATTAAGCCCGTCCTGAGGGAGTGGCTTCAAAAAACTCTCACCAGCCTCTTGAAACAGCGAAAACAAAGCTCCAAAGACGAATAACATGACGAAACCAGAACGTCCCCGCTCCAGGGGGCCAGAGTGAGCTTTCTGTCGTATATCTTTCAGAAAGCCTTCGTTAATCCATCGAGCGCGGGCCCTCACACGCAATGGAGTGACTTCCGCCTTTTCGCATGATTAGTTTTTTTGGAAGCAGGTGAGGAGCGCACCTCGCTGCCCTTTTTTTCTGAAACGTCCCGTGATGCGGAAGAGTCTGATGTTCATTTATGTTCGAGTGGGCGCGTCAGAGAAGTGCTGCCGACGGAATAATATACGCTACTAAACCTGCATCCTTGAAAAGAGATAACTCCCCAGGACCATAATCGCTACCGCTGCAAAAGTGAGCACGGTAAAATCGGTAATCAACCCCAGGTGGGCGCCATGCACGAGAATACCCCGCAATGCATCAACTCCATACGCGAGAGGGTTGATGGCCGCGATAAAACGCACTGCCTTCGGCAGGCTTTCCATGGGGAAAAGGGCCCCCGACAGAAAAAAGGTGGGCATGATGAGAAAATTGATGATGAGCTGAAATCCCTGCATATCCTCAATGAAGCACGCGATGGCTGTTCCGAGAGCTGTAAACATGATGGCGATCAGTCCCATGTACAGGAGCGCAAGGGGCAGGAGTGTCAGGTTCGTGGGATGAAAACCGATGATGAGCGATAGACAGAATACGATGATGCCCTGGATAACTGCCACGGTAGCTCCACCCAGGGTCCTGCCTATCATGATCTCAACCCTCGACACAGGAGCCACGAGAATCTCCTTAAGAAAACCGAACTGTCTGTCCCAGAGCACTTCGATACCGGCAAAGGTTGCCGTAAAGAGGATGCTCATGGCGATAATTCCCGGCGCGAGGAATTGGATATAGTTTCCTCCCCCTGCCTTCGTGTAAATGGGTCCGAAACCGAATCCAAGGGCGACAAGAAACAAAAGCGGCTGGCCCAGTGAACCTATGATCCTCGCTTTTGAACGCGAATAGCGTTTTATTTGCCTGAACCAGAGGATATAGATTGCTTTCATCGGCCGGTTTTCCTGAAAAATTTTCTCCGGACCCTCAAGCGGTCCAGGCTGCTTGGTTCCTCCGTTCGGATATTGCGGCCTGTGAGCCCGATGAAAGCGTCCTCGAGGCTCGCGCTCTTCGTCTGGCTCTTCAGCTCATCGGGGGTCCCCTGAATGACGATTCTTCCCTGGTCAATAATAGCGATGCGTTGAGCTATCCGTTCCGCCTCTTCCATATAGTGGGTGGTAAAAAAGACCGTTACCCCCTCGGATCTGTTAAGTTCTTTGATGTAATTCCAGATGAGATTCCTTGTCTGGGGATCGAGACCCAAAGTCGGTTCGTCGAGGAACAGGATACTCGGATGATGAAGAAGACCACGAGCGATCTCCAGCCGTCTCTTCATACCTCCTGAGAAGTTCTTGACGAAATCATCCCGGCGGTCCCATAATTCAACTATGGTGAGAAGTTCTCTGGTTCTCTGTCGCCTCTTATCTTTGGGGACATTATAAAGTATACCGTGGTATTCCATATTCTCGTAAGCCGTCAACTCTTCATCGAGGCTGGGGTCCTGAAAAACAATGCCGAAGGTCTGACGCACTCTGTGGGGCGAATCGGCAGGATTATGCCCGTTCATGGAGATAGTGCCCCCTGTTGGGTGCAAGAGTGTGGTGAGCATTTTGATAGTTGTTGATTTTCCTGCACCGTTGGGCCCCAGGAAAGCGAATATCTCCCCCGCCTTCACAGAGAAAGTTATATGATCGACGGCGTTAATCCCGTCAAATGTCTTTGTAAGATCATTTACAGAAATGATCGTGTTGCTACCCATGTCCGACATTCTGCAATTTTACCATATCTTGTTCAGGTCCCGGTAAACACATGCCGCGCCTTTTCAATTATGGGGGACGATGGTCGGGGCGTTGTTTCCGGACGTGAGTAGCACCGTACAGTTTTTCATTGCCTAAAGGAAAGGATTCAGAGAAAATGGATAAGCAGCGCCGGCGCGTTCTCGTCATTGAACTCGTTCCCCACTCACCAGGGGATCGGGCACGACGATAAACGGCAAGGCGGCCTGGAATTGCGCCCGGGTAAGAAAACGTTAATAAAGGAAAGGGGAAAGACGAATGGGGAATGACTACATGAAAAAATGCTCCTCCTGCGGAAAAGAGATGCAATTGGACGCGGCGTTCTGCACGAACTGCGGAACCCGCTTTGCAGAGAAGGAAACGCAAAAGGAAAACGCTGCCGTGAAGAAATGCTCCAACTGCGGAAAAGAGATGCAATTGGACGCGGTATTCTGTACAGACTGCGGAAGCAGCCTTGAAAGAAAGGAAAGGCAAGGTACGGGTGGCGGGGTATCTATCGAGGGACAACTCCTGAATTTGGCCAACGATTTCCTTTCGGTCAGGCAGGTCCACCCGGCGCGGTTTGAATTTTCGTCACAAACGGGAGCGCAAGCACCCAATCTCAAGGTCAAGATAAAGTACGACGCCGTGGCTCAGTTGGAGCCGGAAAAGAAGCAGGTGACGTTCTGGGAACAGATGGTGGAAAGCTCCTCCGGCATGACCGCCGGCTTTTTCAGTAAAAAGACAGTTCAAAAAGGGGTGGAGGTCACCGAAGTGACCCACGGGAATCTCCTCTTCGGAGGCAAATACGGTTTTGAATACGGCAAACTCCGCGAAGTGGTGAAAGCCATTGCCGCCGAGCAGGGCTGGAAATTCAAACTCGCCATTTTCAAACCGAAGGGGTAAGCCTAAAACGGCAATCTAAGCCCGTTTATCGAATCCCCGGTTTGACAGATTCGGGATTCTCTGCTAAATAGACAATAACATCAACGGAAGGCGGTCCACCCACTATTTGACTGTTGATGTTTGAAGAGAGTGGAGTCGGTGGAAAAATTCTCTTCGAGGCTTGGGTTTTCGGTCTAAGCAGTAGGAAGGCCCTCTGGTTTTTCACTGGTGCTTTAGCCCAGGTAGGAACGTGAGGAACAAGCCATCCACAAACCGAATAACTTGAGCCTTTTCTTTGTTGTCTCCATCGCTGTCCACACCCGAAAGCAAGCCATACGCGGGTCGCTGTTATCCTGATGCACGCCCCTGCATTTTCTTTGCTTCATTGACATATTACAACGTATGAAGCATATTAAAGAGTAAAAAATTTGAAAAGGTGGGCAGGTGAGCGAGAGCGAGAAGGAACAAACTGAGATCGGGACCAGGTTTCAGAATGAGACGAAATATACGCCCGATTCTCTTTCCAGCCATATGTTTAACCTGGGGTCCATTCCGGAGACATTCAAAGAATATCCGAACCCTATAGCGAGGGTCTCCCTTCCCGAACCGAAGGCACGGGGCGAGAGCAATCTCTGGAAACTTCTGCTGAGAAGGAGATCCCGCAGGGAATATACCGTCAACAAATCTCTCAAGCTCAACGATCTTTCGGCGCTCCTGTGGGCAACGCAGGGGCTTACCGCGCAATTCGGCGATACGTTCTTCAGAACGGCGCCCTCGGCCGGCGGGCTCTATCCTGTCGAGACCTATCTTTATGTCCGGGCCGTTGATGGGCTTGAAGAGGGGATCTATCATTTCAGGCCCGGTGATTACGACCTGGAGTTTTTAAAGAAGGGTGAGTATTCGGCACAGCTCACTGAAGCGGCCCTGCAGCAGACCGTTGTTCTCTGTGCCCAGGTAACATTTATCTGGTCGGCAGTCATCGCCCGGGGAAGGTGGAAATACAATCAGAGGGCTTACCGCTACGTATATCTCGATGCCGGTCACATCGCGCAGAACCTTTATCTCGCCGGAGAGGCCCTGGGACTGGGTGTCTGTGCGGTCGGGGCATTTTACGATGATGATGTAAACCACATCATGGATTTCGATGGAGAAGAGGAAACGGTCATCTACATGGCCACCGTCGGGCTTCGTTCAGAGCAGAAACCCGCATAAATGGAGTCCAAGGAGTCACGAACATGTACGAACAAGGAGTGATCAGACCCCCCAGTGAAGCGCAGAGTCTTCTCATACGGGTAACCAGGAACTGTCCCTGGAACCAGTGCATCTTTTGCCCCGCGTATAAAGGGGTTAAATTTTCCCGGCGGACCGTCGAAGAGGTCAAGCAAGACATCGACAACATGGAGAAGGAATACGCCTCCTACAAGAACATGATTAAATCGGCGTTCCTGCAGGATGCCGACAGCCTCGTCCTGAAAACCGAAGACATTCTGGAGATCATCAACTATACAAGGCAAAAATTTCCCGGCCTCGAACGCATCACAACCTATGCCCGGGCGACCACGCTGAAACGAAAGACCGTGGAAGAGCTTAAAGAGCTCTGCAAAGCCGGTCTCACGAGAATACACGTGGGTATGGAAAGCGGCTCTGAAAAGGTCCTAAAAATGATCAGAAAGGGTATCACACCTGAAGACATCGTCGAGGGCGGCAAGAAGGTTGTCGAAGCGGGGATGTCGCTTTCGGAATACATAATGCCCGGGGTGGGCGGCAGGACGATGAGTTCCGAAAACGCTATCGAGACGGCGCGCCTTTTGAACCAGATAAAGCCCGATTTCATCAGGGTGCGCACCTTCGCCATGCACCCCATGTCACCGATGCGCAAACTCGTCGAGGACGGTACGTTCGTGACAATGAATGACGCCGAAATAGTCTCCGAGATTCGCCTCCTCGTGGAATCGCTGGATGAAATGCACACCTATTTCTCATGCGGCGATTTCAGCCTCAACCTGCTCATGCAGGTGGATGGGTATCTTGACGAGAAAAAGGCCTACATGCTGAGCGAACTCGACAAGTTCCTCGCCCTTACACCGGAACAGCAGAAGGCCTACGCCCTTATCAGGCGGTCGTCGTATATGCAGTATCCCATAGAGGCGGTACAGAACGAAGAACTCATGAGAAAGATACTCCCCGAGATCGAAAAGCTGGAAAAGGACGATCCCGAGGGTTTCCACAAATACATAGAAACTCTGAAGTCCTACCAGCTCCCCCAGCCGCAAACCGATGAGTGGAAGTGAGAAAACCCGAAGCGCGAAACCCTGAACCGTTTCTATTTCAGCCTTTTTTCCAGCTCTGTCGGAAGGAGGACCTCGAGATGGATCGGGGAGCCGCCTATGAGGCTTTGAAGCATGTCCTTTCCGGCGGCAAATTTTTCAATGATGTCCCCGTTTGTCGTGAGATGATAATCAATACCGTTCCTCAGGGAATGGGCTATATGAGAGACATGGCGGTCGATGGTCTCCTGACAGTATTTCTTTCTGACAATGTCGAGAACGAAGTCGATATGTCTGTCCGCCATGGGCAGCCTGGGGCAGCTTTTCTTGCCGATGTTCACGAGCCGGTTGAGAAGACCGAGAAGGTTTTTGTTGAATGCGGCGTCATCTCCATTCAGGGCGGCGCTGTGCGCATACTTCGGCAGCACCTCTTTCAGAACTTTCCAGTTGAGCTCGTATCGAATGTGTTTGAGGTCCGCCCAGAGCTGCATGTCGTAGACATTGTGCAGGGCTGCGGCGCAGTCCCTGAGGATTGCGGTTTCTTCATCGTACGCCGCCGTCTTGACGGCGTCTTTTGCCTTTTTCAGTTCGTCGCATAGAACGGCAGCCACGTGCTCGCACATTCGGGGATGCTCATGTTCGCCGACCATGTCATCATGGCCGCTTATGATCTCGAGCTGATCATAGAGATCGACAATCGCCCTCCAGTGGCTCGTGTCGTTGCGGTCCGCCCCATCCCAGCACTCGAAATGATCGATATTATCGGTGATCTGAAAGGTATCAGTGACGCACAGGCCGCCCCGGTTCATCTGAATGACGAAATCCAGTTCCATCTCATCGACGGACGTGACCAGGCATAAGCGATCTTCCTTGTAGCGCTGCCAGATCGATTTCAGCGCGTTCCATTCTGTCAGAAGCGCCTCGTCGTCAACCCCGGCCATTGCTATCAGATCAAGAATATGATAGTCCACATAAGCGCTCGAGCGCCCCTTGTTTGCCATTTATCACCTGCATCCCCGGGGGAAACCCCGTTGAATCCTCGAGATTGCCGGAAGAAGAACGCGCCTGGCGATGTGGAATATAACACCACAGTGAACGTGAGAATCAATGAGAACCGGTAAACCCTGAAACCACCCCTTTGCCCTGCCCTCATTATAGCAAATGTATAAAAGAATAGAAGAGAATAATTGGGGCGGAGTCACCCTGTGGGCTTGCAGCGTCCTTTGACGTTGAAATGGATGTCGTTTGAATATATTCTATTGTCTGTCATGAAAATCCAGGAACCCTGCCGCGCCTGCCTGACGGGATTGATCGAGAAAACAGTGCTTCTTTCCGGTGGCGGCGGCCGCACCCTGAATTCATCGCTGAAGCTTCTCGACGGGCTGTTCGTCGATGGAGCTACGCCCCCGGCGATTGCCGACACCCTCCTTGCCCACATCAGGCAAACAACCGGGGTTTGGGATCCCTACGCCACCATAAAGTACCGTGAGTACAGGGAAGCCATGAAGATCATGGAAGGCCTGAAGAGTTCACCGGGGAACTCGCTGGAGGATGTCCTGCGGCTGTCAGCCCTGGGTAATTCCACCGATTACTTCACCGGCGGCAGCTTCCGGCAAGACCATCTGGCTCTCCGCGGCGATATGGATAAATTGGCGGACGCGATTTATATTAATGGCAACGAAATACTTGTGCTGGGCGACAACATGGGAGATTTCATCTTCGATCTCCCCCTGGTGCGTTTTCTTGAAAAAGAAGGCAAAAGGGTATTCTATACGGTCAGAGAGCATCCGGCACAGAACGATCTTTCCATGGAAGACGTTCGCCGGCTCGGCCTGACAGCGATGCATCCCCGGATCATTTCCACGGGAAAGGCCAATGTCGGGCTGCCACGGGGGGATATCGCGGGAGAGATCGAAAGACTCTGGAAAAGTGACGCCCCGGTCATCGCAAAAGGGATGGGCAATTTCGAAACGATCAGCGAATTTGACGAGGAACGTCAGGTGGTATATATAATGAAGGTAAAATGCCCCGCCGTTGCCCGCGCACTCGATAGCGACATAGGGACATACCTGGTTCACGTGAGGTGAAAAACATATGGCAGGAAAACAGGATTACTATGAGCTTCTCGGCGTGTCCAAAACAGCCTCGGAAGAAGAAATAAAAAAGGCGTACCGCAAGCTGGCATTGAAATTTCACCCCGACCGCAATCCGGGCAACAAGGAGGCCGAGGAAAAATTCAAGCTCATCAACGAAGCCTATGCCGTGCTGAGCGACACGGAAAAACGCAAGCAGTTCGATTCCTTCGGGATGGGCGGGTTTCAGCAGCGTTACAGCGAAGAGGACATCTTCCGCGGATTCAATGTGGGAGACCTTTTCAAGGATCTTGGCTTCGGCGGAGGCGATATTTTCAGCATGATCTTCGGCGGACAGGGAGGCAGACGCGCGGGAGGACGGCAGCAGCAGCGTCAGCAACCCTGGGACTTCGGCGATTACATTACAAGAGAACAGCAGCAGCACGGACCCCAGGCGGCGCAGGACCTCGATCTCCATTACGAACTGGAGATCCCCTTCATGGACGCGATACACGGAGCTGAAAAACGCATTTCGCTGGGCACGGAAGAGGTGAACGTCAAGATACCGAAAGGGATCGCCAGCGGAAAGAAACTGAGGCTGAAAAGCAAGGGGAACCAGGACCGCACGGGTCGGCGCGGAGACCTGTATATTACCATGAAGGTTGGGGACCATCCCGTTTTCAAGCGGACCGGCAATGACCTTTTCGTAACGAAGGAAGTCAAACTGACTGACGCCCTTCTCGGAACAGTCGTAGAGGTCCCGTCCATCGACGGACCGAAGAGGGTGACTATCCCGCCGGGAGTAAAAAGCCATTCCAAGGTGCGTCTTAAAGGCCTCGGCATCCCCGACCAGGGAGGTGACGAGTACGTGGAGATTATCATCGACATCCCCAGGAAACTGACCGAAAAACAGAAGGCTCTTCTCGAGGAATTAAGAAAGGAAGGTTTATAGTGCTTCCCCGAAGACATATCCTGGACGTTTGGGAACTTATCAAGGACAAGGAAGATCTCAAATCCATGTCCACGATCACGCTGGCCATAGACGCCATCAAGTATATGCATAACGAACCCAAAAAAGACCACCTCGTGGAAGCCCTTGAACTCAACGAGTTCATCTGCTTCATGTTCCCCGCCAAGCGCCCCAAAAACAGGTCGCTCCTCTACCATATCGTATCCGACCTGCTGGGTCTTCTGATGTACGGCATCCCCAATACCCGAAGGTACGCCATCGATAACATCGAAACCGTCAACTACTCCGAAAAGAACATGGAGATCTATCCCGTAATCGAGGTATGGAACACGCTGAAGTCAAAGGTTTACAGGAAGAAACACGGCCCCGAAGATATCATAGATGGCTTCATTAAGAAGATCCGCGTCGAGATGGATGTTCTCGAGCGTTTTCCCTTTGTCGAGGAAATCTTCTTCCAGTCCAAAGAGACGATCAGGGAGTGGCTCCCGTCTTTTGCAAGCTACTACGATGAGAACAGAAAAAAGGTCCGCGGCGCATATGACCGGTGGTGGGCGCTGTGGCTATGCAACGAAAGTAAGGAACAGATCCTGAGCGCCATGGTCGAGCGCCTTGCCTCTCAGGCAGAACGCGAGTATGAAACCGTGCTGGACAGGGAGAAGGTCTTTTCGTCCATCATTTCAGACCCCGAAGCAAACCGCATGGAAAACGAACAATTCACCAAATGGTATAGAGAGGGCGTAAATTTATTGCTAAAAATTTGACGCCCGGTATTGACAAAAACTCATCTACATCCTTATATTAATTTTGGCAATCATTTTTCGCTATTGCTAATTTAACAACCAAGAAAGGAGCGTGAAACAATGAAGGTGAAACCATTACAGGACAGAATTCTTGTCAAGAGAATCGAGGAAGAAGAAAAAACGAAGGGCGGTATAATCATTCCTGATGCTGCCAAGGAAAAACCCCAGGAAGGCATGGTGGTTGCGGTGGGCGATGGAAAGACCCTCGAGAGCGGCCAGAAGGCAGCATTGACCGTAAAACCCGGGGACAAGATCCTCTTCGGAAAATATTCCGGTACGGAGATCAAGGTCGACGGCGAAGAACATCTTATTCTCAGGGAAGATGATGTTCTTGCAATCGTAGAAGATTAATAAGGAAGGAGGGAAAAAGGATGGCTAAAGAAATCAAGTATGATCAGAATGCAAGGGAGGCGCTCCTGAAAGGCGTTAATACGTTAGCTGACGCCGTCAGGGTGACTCTTGGACCTAAAGGCAGAAACGTTATTCTGGAGAAGACCTTCGGCTCTCCCACGGTAACCAAGGATGGCGTAACCGTGGCAAAAGAGATCGAGATTGAGGACAGGTTTGAGAACATGGGCGCCCAGATGGTCAAAGAGGTCGCCAGCAAGACAAGCGACGTGGCCGGCGACGGAACCACGACGGCAACAGTGCTTGCCCAGTCGATCTACCGTGAAGGCGCCAAGCTTGTCGCGGCGGGTCATAACCCCATGGAATTGAAACGCGGCATCGAGAAGGCTGTCGAGACGATCGTAGACGAGTTGAAGAAACTCTCGAAACCCACAAAAGACCAGAAGGAGATCGCACAGGTCGGTACAATCTCCGCCAACAATGACGACACCATCGGCAACATCATCGCCGAGGCCATGAGCAAGGTCGGCAAAGAAGGCGTCATCACCGTCGAAGAAGCGAAGAGCATGGAAACGACTCTCGACATCGTCGAGGGCATGCAGTTCGACAAGGGCTACATTTCACCGTATTTTGTAACCAACCCGGAAAAGATGGAAGCCATCCTCGAAGAACCTTTCATACTCATTAATGAGAAAAAGATCAGTAATATGAAAGACCTCCTGCCGATCCTCGAGCAGGTTGCAAAGATGGGCAAGGCCCTTCTCATCGTCTGCGAGGACGTTGAAGGCGAGGCTCTGGCGACACTCGTCGTCAACAAGCTCAGAGGCACCCTGAAGATCGCCGCCGTCAAGGCACCCGGCTTCGGCGACAGAAGGAAGGCAATGCTCGAAGATATCGCCATCCTCACCGGCGGCCAGATGATCTCCGAAGAACTGGGCATCAAACTTGAAAGCATCACTCTCAAAGACCTCGGACAGGCCAAAAGGGTCGTCATCGACAAAGATAACACAACGATCGTTGACGGCGCAGGCGACAAGAAAGACATCGAAGGACGGGTCAAACAGATCCGCACGCAGATCGAAGAGACCACATCCGATTACGACAGGGAAAAACTCCAGGAAAGGCTCGCGAAACTCGTTGGCGGTGTTGCTGTGATCAACGTGGGTGCGGCGACGGAATCGGAAATGAAAGAAAAGAAAGCCCGCGTCGAGGACGCCCTCAATGCCACAAAGGCGGCCGTTGAGGAAGGTATCGTGCCGGGCGGCGGCGTGTCCTTCATCAGGTGTATCGCCAAACTCGAAGCACTCAAGCTTGAAGGCGAAAGACAGTTCGGCGTTAACATCGTCAAGAAAGCCCTCGAGGATCCGCTGCGCTGGATCGCAACAAACGCCGGCCACGATGGCTCAATCATCATTGAAAAGGTAAAGAACGGCAAAGCCAACTTTGGCTTCGATGCCGCGAAAGAAGAATATGTCGATGACATGATGGAAGCAGGCATTATCGACCCGACGAAGGTGACCCGCACGGCCCTTCAGAATGCCGCTTCAGTGGCATCGCTTCTTCTCACCACAGATTGCATGATCGCCGAGAAACCGAAAGACAAAGGCGCTCAGATGCCTATGATGCCCCCCGGTGGAATGGGCGGTATGGAAGGCATGTACTAAAAAACAAAGGGGACCTCAACGAGGTCCCCTTTTCCATCTACCCCTTCCCCTTTGACTATTCGCTGTGATACTTGAACGAAATGTTGAGGCGTACCCTGTACTGGCTCACCTTTCCGTTCTCGAGCGTAACGTCCTGCTTGATGACTTCGGCGACACGCAGGTCCTCCAGGGTTTTGCCCGCGGTTTCAAGGGCGGTCTTCGCAGCTTCTTCCCAGGATTTTTCGCTCGTTCCTACGATCTCGATGATCTTGTAAACACTCCCTCCCATAATCGCCTCCTTTTAGGGTTTCTGAAGCAGGTTATAGGCTTTCTTATACCACAGAAACAAAATCTGTCAATCGTGATGCATGATAGACGCGGTACGGACCGGAAAAAACATGCATTGCGGGAAGATCAATTCATGGACTATTCTTTGTACACCTGGCAGCAGACTTCTCCGGCACGCCCGGGGACGGAACCGTATTCCACGGTGCATAGGGGAGTATCCGTTTCCTTCTTGAATTCGCGGGCAATGTCAATGAGGCGCATAAAGGAAAAACCCCGCCTCTTCGCCTCCTCAAGAAAAGCGGCCAGGAAGCCGCTCCATCGCTTGCCTTCCAACTCGGTGTGTACCGTCAGGATATTGATCCCGTCTTTCAAAAGCCCCAGGTAGTGGTCAACGAGGGGCGCCTCGTCGGCGCTTATGACACCTATCACTTCATCCAGAGTGGGAAGCGTGGTAGGTATCTGCACTATCGAAAATCTGTTTCCCCCCATTTCAGGATAGAACGGGAATATTCCCCGGGTATCGCTCGAATACACCAGCCCCTTTTCCTCGAAGACCTGAAGAACGAAAGGGTTTATCATCCACCCCGGTGCGGCGAAGGAACGCGCATCTTCCCCGACGATCATCCGGTACACCGTGAGCAGTCTGTCGATCTCACGGCGCGTATCGGCCTCGTCGAAATGTTTTATGGAATCGTGCCAGCGCACGTGGTCGTAACCGTGGATGCCGAGTTCGTGCCCCTCATCCAGGATCTTCCTGACGAGGGTTATATTCTTTCGTGCTATCTGCGGCCCCGGCAGTACAAGACCGTACATGAGCGTCTTCACGCCATAGGTGCCAAGGACCCCTACCCGGCCCGCTTTCTTCAGGAAACCTTTCCGGGTAAAGACTCTCTTGACCGTCCTGCCCGTGTTGTCCTTTCCCATGGGGACAAAAAAGCTGGCCTTTATATCATATCGTTGAAAGACGTTGAGGAGAACCGGCACACCGCTGCGCATACCCTCGTAGGTGTCCACATCGACCTTGATCCCTATTATCCCGCTCAAGTCAGCTCCGTCAGCGGCTCTCTGAGGGCAGACTCGTGGCGAGATAGTAATCGAGGGTCTTGGACAGCGCGGTGTCAAGGTCGATTCGCGGCTCCCAGCCGATGAGCTTTTTGGCCTTCGCTATTGACGGTACCCTGCGGTCGATGTCCTGGTAGCCCTCTCCATAGAAATCCTGTGAGAAAACCTCGATGATCTCGGAGTGTTTCGTGTAGTGTTTCGTTCTGGGATCGCTGACGAACATTGTTTTCAACTTAACGGCAAGATCTTTTACCGTCGCCTCGTTCGTGGGGTTGCCGATGTTGAATATCTGGCCGTTGAACACGTCGTCCTTGTTCTCCACGATCTTCATCAGGCAGGCGATCCCGTCGTCTATATACGTAAAACACCGTTTCTGCATGCCGCCATCTACCAGACGGATGGGCTCGGCGAGAAAGAGGCTGCTGATAAACTGCGTCACCACCCGGGAGCTTCCCTCTTTTTCAGGATCCGTCGTAACTTCGTCCAGCTTTGGGCCTATCCAGTTGAAAGGCCTGAAAAGGGTGAACTTGAGTCCGTGCTGAAAACCGTATGCCCAGATAACCCTGTCGAGAAGCTGCTTGGATGCGCTGTAGATCCATCGCTGTTTGTTGATGGGACCGAGGACCAGCGGGCTTTCATCTTCGTTAAATTCCGCATCAGGGGACATTCCGTAAACCTCCGACGTGGAAGGAAAGAGGAGTCTCTTGCCATACTTGACGCAAAGACGGACAACTTTGAGGTTCTCTTCGAAATCGAGTTCAAAAACCCTGAGCGGTTCCCTTACATATGTCATCGGTGTGGCGATGGCAACGAGAGGCATGACGACATCGCACTTCTTGACATGGTACTCTATCCATTCCCTGTTGATCGAGATGTCTCCCTCCACATAATGGAAGCGCTCGTGGCCCAGGCAATCACCGAGTTTGTCGTTGCGGATGTCGAGCCCGTATATCTCCCAATCGGTCTCGTTCAACACGTGTTCCGTAAGGGCATTACCGATAAATCCGTTCACACCGAGTACCAAGAGTCTCAAGGGTGACCTCCTAAAATTTTGTTTTTCAATACATAAGAAGATACCAGCTCGGCGGCATCGATCTCCTTTTCTCCTTCCAGCTGCACCGAAATAAGCCGCAAAGACCCGGAACCCGTCCTCACGAGAAGCGGATGTTCCGATATGACCGTCCCGGCGGGGACGTCCCTCGGGGACACGATTTCAGGGTACGCCTTCCAGACAAAGAGCCTTTTCCCTTCAAAATAGGTAAAAGCCCCCGGGTAGGGATGGGTGACCGCCCGTGTAAGGTTGTATATCGACAGGGAATCCTTCGCCCAATCGATGAGGCCGTCCTCTGGTTTTCTGCCTCCGAAATAGGATGACGGTCCGGTCTGCACCGTTCTGGTAAAAGTTCCGGCCTCGAAGTGCGGAAGGATATCCTGCATGAGTTCCCGTGCAGCACCGACAAGTTTCATGTAGACGGAAAACACATTGTCCTCGAAAGCGATGGGAACCTCTTTCTGCGACACGATATCGCCGGCATCGGGCTTTTCAACCATGCAGTGAAGGGTAACCCCCGTGCGGGTTTCCCCCGCTATGAGGACCCAATTGACAGGACAACGGCCGCGATACTGCGGCAGGAGCGAACCATGGAGATTGAAGGCACCGATGCGCGGTATCGCGAGTATGGCATTGGGGATCATTTTGCGGTAGTAGAAGGAGAATATGATATCGGGGCGTATATCGCGGATTATCGTCGTCCATCGTTTATCGGTGAGACTTTCAGGCATGTACACGGGAATATCATATTCCCTTGCAAGCTCTACGGGCCTGCGGAACCACAGTTCCTCACCGGGATCGTCCTCGTGGGTGAAAAGGCAGGCAACGTCCGTGCCGGCGCCGAGTAGTTCCTCCAGGCAAACGTAACCGATCTCCTGGTACGCGAATACGACTGCCCTCACAGATATTCCTTCTTGATGATGTACCGCGGACGCCTTCTGACTTCCTGGTAGATTCTTCCAACATATTCCCCTATAACACCGAGGGCGAATATCTGGATGCCGATGAAGAAGAAGAGCACACCGAAAAGAGTGAAGGTCCCTTCGCCTTCAGGGCCGATAAAGAGACGCCTTGCCATCAGGAAGACGGCGAAGGCAAGACCGAGAAAGGCAATGGCCACACCGAGCATGCTGATGATCTGGATAGGCAGGAGGGAAAAATTTGTCATGAGGTCGAAATTAAGTCTGAAGAGCTTAAAGGGGCTGTATTTGGATGTTCCTTTCTTCCGTTCCGCGTGGCCGACCTCTATCTCGGTGATCTTTTTCGCGAACGTATTGGCAAGCGCCGGGATGAAACTGGACGATTCGGGACACATGTTCATGTAGTCGACTATGTTGCGCCTGTACGCCCTGAGCATACATCCGTAATCCTTGAGCCTCACGCCTACCAGCTTTGCCGTGATCCTGTTTACAATATAGGAAGGCAACGTGCGAAAAAGGGAATCCTTCCTGTCTTTTCTGTATGTGGCAACCACTTCGTATCCTTCTTCCGCCTTGGCTACGAGCCTTGGAATCTCTTCAGGCGGGTTCTGCAGGTCGGCATCGATGGTCACGACGATCTCGCCCTTCGCGAAATCAAAACCCGCAAAAAGGGCCATGTGCTGGCCGTAGTTCCTGTTGAACTCTATAACCTTAACGCGGCTGTCCGCACGATGGAACTCCTCGAGGAGAACCTCCGTCCTGTCTGTGCTCCCGTCATTTATGTAGATGATCTCATAAGGCTTCTGCAGGCCCGCGAGCGCGTCATGGAGCCGCGTATTCAGTTCCGGCAGGGATTCCTCTTCGTTCAGAACGGGAACAAGCACGGAAACGTAAGGTATCTCATCCATTTTTCCTCACATAAAAGATATACTGGTCCTTTTCGTACTTCACCTTTTTTACGGGTACGAAGGACTTCTCCAGAGTCTCCCTGAGATGCATGGTCGGCTTCTCTTCGACAATGAGTAGTATATCACGTTCGTCTTCTTTTATCTCCTTAATATCGCGCAGCATTGTGATCGGTTTGCCGATGTAGAATATGATACCCGCGGAGTTAAAACCGAAGGTATAGATCTTCTTCGTTTTCTTGTATTCTCCCAGGGGGTCGGTTATCAGCGTCAGGGACTTGGACGTCCGGTCGACGAGCGGCATGTAGTAAGCACTGTAGAAAAACCCGGTGAAGACGAGAAAAAACAGAAAACATGACAGTGCCAGGTCCTGTTTTCTTTTGAAGAGGGTCACGAGAAAACCGGTGCCGGCGAGAAAGAGAATGGAAAGGTACACATAGAGAGATTTGGGTCCCTCCCTGAATACGGCGACATCCGCTTCAGGCAGCACATGCACGGCCACAATGGCGCCGACAGGTATCAGGATGAAAAGACCGGCAAGGGTCTTCAGGAGCAGATTTGTCCATCCCCTGGCGACAAGGGTCTCCCAGGCATCCCTGAGATAAAGGCCCGTCATAAGTGCCAGCGCCGGATAAGCGGACAGAAGGTATATGGCCCTCTTGCTCTGGGAGAATTCAAAGAAGAGAAAGATCATGACAAACCAGAGAAGGGGCAGCAGATATCTTCTTCTCCATGCCCCGTAAAGGGCGAAAGGAAGAAAGAGGCTCCAGGGCATGAAATTGAAAAAGAGTTTATGAAAATAGTAAAAAGGCGATTCAATGTGATCGAATGCGTTTGTATAGCGGGTAACGTTCTGATGGAGGATGAACTCCCTGATATAACTCTCGCCGGCCAGGAGGAACCAGATGGAAGCGATGGCGGTGGCCAGAATGCTCCCCAACACGAGCGGGACGAAGTAACGCTTCAGCCTTCTTTTGAAAATAAGATACACGAAGATAACACCGACAGGGATGACGAGTCCCGCCGGCCCCTTGGTGAGGATCGCAAAGGCTCCGGGAATCAATGAAAGGGCAAAGGACAGCCGTTTGTCCTTCTCCAATGAGACAAAAGCCAGATAAATGGAAAGACCTATGAAAAAAGCAAAGGTCATATCCATTACCGATTCACGGGCATTCGAAAGGAACTGGTAATTGGTGGCAAGGACCAACCCTGATAAAAAACCGGCCCGCTCGTCACCGAGCCTGCACCCCAGGAGAAAGGTTATTACCACAAGAAGCAGCGCAGCCAGTGCAGACGGCGCCCGGGAGGCAAACTCGTCGAGGGTCCCCGATGCTTTTGCCGCCGCCATGATCATCCAGGAATAAAATGGGGGCTTCTCGAGATAGGGAACACCGTTGAGGTAAGGCCGGATATAGTCCCCCCGGTCCATCATCTCCCGTGCCATGATCGCCTGCCTTGGCTCATCGGGATCCCACAGAGAGGTGGCCCCCAGGTTAAAGAAAAAAAGGATTCCCGCAATAATGATAAGTGCTGCCAGTCTTAATTTCATCTTCATCCGTTTCGTAACGACTCAAACCTGGTAAAAATACAGGAACTTTTATATGCCAATATGCGGCATTTTTCAATATTTCTTTGCTCGGCCAAACAGTTCTTCCCCGTATCGATAATTATTTCAATGCGTTTCACACTACCGCACGCTCTGCACACGATGCCGGGACAGTTGTGCAACGACGGATAATATTCTGCGCAATCCCGAAACCTGCCGCGCTGAGGATTTCCGTCGGTGACATGGCGCGTCGGGGCAAGTCTTCGCGCGGCGTTGTCCTGCCCGGCCCTGCCCGGTTTTGTGAACTGTCCCGACCCTCTCACGCCTGATGTCTGTGCTATACTTTCAATATAATTGGTCGTTCCGTGAAAGGGAGTTCAACAAACCTGAAGTCTATGATCATTACGTTGATGCGCAGGAACTGTTTCCCTCGTGCCTGGGCCCGCGAGTTTCTTAAAACCCGAAGGTAGATACCGGGCCTGTACCGTTTGCAGAATGCGGTCTCAAGAATGCCGAAGAAGGTGATGTCAAAATGGAAAGCATGAGAGGCGGCCTTACGAAAGACAAAATATCCCTCGGCAGTCCGGCGGACGATGTACTGGTTATCCACCTGACGGGCAGCTGGACCTCAGAAGACGAATCGCCGGATGAACACGAGGTCATGGGAGCTCTCGGATCCGCATCCCGGCTGCGCACCGTGCGTTTCGATACATCCGGTCTTACCGGGTGGGACAGCAATTTCCTTACCTTCCTTGTCGAAATCAGTAAATACTGTTCTCAACTCAACCTTTCCCTTGAAACCGACGGTCTCCCTGAAGGCGCGAAACGGCTTTTGAAACTGGCTTCGGCGGTTCCGGAACGACAGGGTGCCAGGAAGGATTCCCGGAAAGAACCGTTTTTCTCCAGGACGGGCGGCCGGGTCCTGCGGTCCGTAGCCTCTTTAGCCGAGATGCTCGACTTCCTCGGCGAAGCCGCCATGGCTTTTGCCACGTTCCTGAGAGGGCGCGCAAACTTTCGCATGTCAGACCTGGCATTGTTTCTTCAGGAGTCAGGGTCTCAGGCCTTCCCGATCGTCTCTCTTATCAGCCTGCTCGTCGGGCTCATCCTTGCTTTCGTGGGTGCGGTCCAGTTGGCGACCTTCGGTGCCCAGATCTATGTGGCGGATCTGGTAGGTGTGGCAATGGTCAGGGTCATGGGCGCCGTAATGACCGGGATTATCATGGCCGGCCGCACCGGCGCTTCCTACGCGGCCCAGCTCGGCACCATGCAGGTCAACGAGGAGATCGACGCGTTCAAAACCCTCGGCGTCTCCCCCATGGAGTTCCTCGTATTACCCCGGATGCTGGCGCTGGTCATCATGATGCCGCTGTTGTGCGTCTATGCTGACGTAATGGGCATCCTCGGCGGCCTGATCGTCGGGGTGTTTATGCTCGATCTGAACCCCATAGTGTATCTCAACCAGACAAAAGGCGCTCTCAGCCTCACCAACGTATGGATAGGACTCTTCACCAGTGCGGTCTTCGGAGTGATCGTGGCCCTTGCCGGATGCCTCAGGGGAATACAGTGCGGAAGGAGCGCTTCCGCCGTCGGCGAGGCAACCACTTCAGCGGTTGTCACAGGAATTATCAGCATCATCGTCGCAACGGCCATCATCACGATGGCGTGCAACGTACTTGGAATATGAGAACAGATCGAGGCGACGAAGGGGACATGACATGACGGAATCGGAAGCTCAGATTACTGTAAGCAATCTGGACATGGGGTATGGCGATTTCATCCTCATGAGGGACCTCAGCTTCACGGTCAGGAAAGGAGACATCTTCATCATCATGGGCGGGAGCGGCTGCGGCAAGAGCACCCTGATGAAGATCCTGATCGGGTTGAAAGAGCCCTCACGAGGACAGGTCGTATATGGCGACGTAAATTTCTGGGAAGCAGACCCGCAGGAGCGGGAACAGGTCATGAGGCGCTTCGGAGTCCTCTATCAGAGCGGCGCACTGTGGAGTTCCATGACCCTGGCAGAGAACGTGGCCCTTCCCCTTGAGCAATATACGAGCCTGGACCGCAGACAGATCGGGAAGATCGTGTCTTTGAAACTTGCCCTTGTGGGTCTCGCGGGATTCGAGGAATTCTACCCTTCCGAGATCAGCGGCGGCATGAAAAAAAGGGCAGGCCTCGCGCGGGCAATGGCCCTCGACCCCGACATCCTTTTTTTCGACGAGCCCTCCGCGGGCCTCGATCCGGTGAGTGCCCGGCTGCTCGACGACCTGATCCTGGAGCTGAAAGAAAGCCTCGGCACCACATTCGTTGTCGTTACGCACGAGCTTGCCAGTATCTTCGCCATAGGAAACAACTCCGTCTACCTGGACGTAGACACGAGGACCATGACGGCCAGCGGAGATCCAAGGAAATTGCTCGCCGAGTCTTCCGATCTCAAAGTCAGAAACTTCCTCACCCGTGGAGAAGAAAGTGCCCACGCGCAAGTTCTGTAAAATAAGCCAAGAGAGGGAATACCCATGAGCAAACCGGCGAACAAAACGATGATAGGGATTTTCGTGGTTGTTGCCATCGGTATTGTTGTGGCGGCCATCCTGATACTCGGATCGGGGAAGTTCTTCACAGACAAACCAAAATTTGTAATGTATTTCGACGGTTCGGTAAAAGGCCTCGCAGTCGGCTCACCCGTCGTGTTCCGGGGGGTCAAGGTGGGCACGGTAACCGAGATCGGCATGCTCTTCAGCAAGAAAGACCTTTCGGTCCTCATCCCTGTCTACGTGGAACTGGGAGAAGCTGATGTCACAATGATGGACGATAACTCCCCGAGCGCCAGGAAACGGGACCGCAAAAAGATACTTTACGAGTACCTGGATGCGCTCGTCAAGCGGGGGATAAGGGCGCAGCTCGAAATGCAAAGTTTTGTGACGGGTCAGCTGCAGATAGCCCTTGACTTTTTTCCCGATAAGCCGGCGAGGTTCGTTGGCGGTCCTTCAAAGTATCCGGAGATCCCCACGATCCCCACGCAGCTCCAGGAGCTTACTAAACGAGTGGAGCAGCTCCCGATCGAGGAGATTGGTCGGAAACTGCAATCCACATTGGATGGAATAGACAAGATGGTGAACTCCCCGGAGATGACTCGCATGGTAAAATCCATCGGACAGGTCGCTGACGAGACAAGGACGCTGGTGCGTGACGTGGATCGCCAGATCGAACCTCTTATAGCAAGCATCAAGAGAACATCGGACGAGGCCGGGACAACCCTGAAAAAAATCCGGATTGTTGCGGGCGCCATTGAAAACACCGCCGGGGAGGATTCGGTTGTCGTCCACAAGCTGAACAAAACGTTGGACGAAATGGAAAGGGCTGCGCGATCACTGAGGCTCCTTGCTGACACGGTGGAACAACAGCCCGAATCGCTGATTTTTGGGAAAAAGAACTTAAAAGGGGGAACAAAATGAATATTCCTCGTCGCAAGGCCATTGTTGGCGCTGTTTTGATCGCTCTGTTGCTGCTCACCGGATGTTCGAGCACCGAACCCCCGCGGTTTTACCTCTTGAACCCCCTTACCGAAGGAGCCAACTTTCAACCGCTGACTTCAGAACCTTGTATCAGCCTCGGTGTTGGCCCTGTGCGACTTCCGGAATACCTGGACCGGCCCCAGATAGTCACCCGGGCCACCCGGGACGAACTGGTGTTGGCCCAGTTTGACCGTTGGGCAGAGCCTCTCTCGGACGCCTTCCCCCGGGTACTCGCGCAGAACCTCTCCCGTTTGCTCTGCACAACAACGGTCTCCCTGTACCCGTGGAGCCCATCCATCCCGCACGACTACCGGCTCCAGGTCCAGGTGATACGGATGGATGGAAAACTTGGCGAGGGGGTTGTGCTGGAGGCATGGTGGTCCCTGTCAGGCGGTCCTGATAAAAAGGTGCTTGCAACAAAACGATCAGGATTCACCGAACCTGCACAGGGCAAGGATTACGAGGCCCTCGTACAGGCCCATAGCCGGGCGATCGTGTCTTTGTGCCGCGACATCGCACAGGCCATCGCAACGCTCACCAGGGAAAACCCGCCACAAAAGTGAATTGAGCACGCCGGGAGTCTCGGGCCTCCCTGAACTAACCCGCCTTCCCGGTCCTCCTTCCGGAAAAGCCCCGCCTTCGGTCACGAACCCCTTCATTCTTTTCTCGCGGCTCGTGTTTTACCAGTCCCACGGGATCGTTGAGCCCCGATTTTCCTTGAACGAGTTCTCTGTATATGTGTTATATTTCCCTTATATTAGTATTTTTTACCCTGTCACCATATCGTCGCGGGTCATAATACCCACGGACGGGTCGGCATTGAACGGAAACGGCAATAGCCGGGAAAGGGGCAGGCCGGCAGCCCATTGAAAAGATTAAGGTAGCTACGGGGAGCAAAGCGTGCATCCGCCTGATTTGTCCACGAATCACTGGTCCCACATGGCATCCCGTGAATGGCAAACCGGCGATTCAGGTCGCTCCCGCAACGAGAATCCAACACCAACCCGGGGAGGAAGAGATGAAAGAAATGGTTCGGATCGTATCGGCGGTCATTATAGGGCTTGTCCTTACAGCCCCTGCGGGGTTCGGGGCAGAGCAGAAATACTCCGGTTTTCTTGAGGGCTATTATGCAAACCTGCAGCCCGGGCCTGAAGAGGGAGTGAAATCACGGTGGCTGAAACCGGGGGTCGACTTCGGCCAGTACAAAAAGATCATGTTGGACAGTGTTGTGTTCTTTTTTGCCGACGACTCCCAGTATAAAGGGATCGATCCGCAGGATATGAAAGACTTGGCGGATGGCCTTAACAAGGAAGTGGTGGCCGCTCTTAAGGACAAAGCGCCCTTCGTGGCCGAACCTGGCCCCGATATCGTACGAATCCGTTTTGCCATAACCGGATTGAAGCAGAGCCGGCCTGGTCTGAGCAGCATATCGACGGTCCTTCCCGTGGGTCTCGCGCTCAATCTCGTAAAGAAGGGAGCCGGCGGCAATTGGTCCGGTTCGGGCGCCACCAGCATGGAGGTCATGGTGCTGGACAGCGCGACGAACGACGTCATAGCCGTCGCCGTTGACGACAGGACTGCGGGCTTCACCGAAAGGTTTAGCAAGTGGGGATCGGCGCAAGAGGCATTCAAGTTCTGGGCGCAAAGGCTCGGGGCATTCGTGGAAGGTGTCAAAGCCTCCGCCAAAAAGTAATGCGATCCTGACACACAGACGACGGGCGATGTTCTATACACATCGTCCCTCGTCTGTCCGCCCCGATAGAGGCGTCGCCATTTCTGCCGAATGCCGCTGATATGTCCAAGTAATATTTGACATTTTTCGATATTTTTTATACCATATCGTTCACTATCCCTATGGACAACGTCGAAAGTACTGAGGAAATATACAAACAGTATCAGGGGCAGCATGCAACAATGGAAAGACGAATACGGATGCTTTTGAAAAAATCCTACCTTACCGAGGCTGAGGAGAGAGAGATAAAGGTTTTGAAGAAAAAGAAACTCTATTACAAGGACCTCATGGAAAATCTCGCCAACTCGTTGCAGCGAAAGGAGAAACATTGAAGAGAACGGGTGCACAGATCTTCGTCGAATCTCTGAAGGCGGAAGGGATCGACACAATATTCTGCTATCCGGGGGGCGCAACACTCAACATCACCGACGCCCTGACAGACATAAGCGAGATCAATCAGGTCGTGGTTCGCCACGAACAGGCGGCCGTTCATGCGGCTGACGGGTACGCCCGGGCGTCGGGCAAAGTGGGCGTTGCCCTGGTAACATCCGGACCCGGCGCGACCAATACAGTGACCGGTATAGCAACCGCCTGTATGGATTCGATCCCCATGGTCATCTTTTCCTGCCAGGTCAATACAATGCTCATTGGCAACGATGCCTTTCAGGAAGCCGACATCGTCGGCATCACCAGGCCCTGCACAAAACACAGCTATCTCGTCAGGGACGTCAAGGACCTCGCGAAGATCATAAAAGAGGCCTTTCATATTGCCGCGTCCGGCAGGCCGGGACCGGTTCTCGTCGACATCCCGAAAGACGTGTCCTCGGCACTGGCGGATTTCAAATACCCCGAGAAGGCGCTCATCCGCAGCTATCAGCCGACCTATGTGGGTCACCCCGGCCAGATCAAGAAGGCCATGCGGCTCATCCTCCATTCGAAAAGACCTGTCCTGTATACCGGGGGCGGCGTCATCCTGTCGAATGCGTCGCAGGAACTCACCAGGTTTGCCGAAGCGCTGTCCATACCGGTCACGAACACACTCATGGGCCTGGGAGGCATCCCGGGGAACCATCCGCTCTTTCTCGGCATGCTCGGCATGCACGGTACCTATTCGGCCAACATGGCCATCACGGAATCAGATCTCATCATCGCCATGGGAGCGCGCTTCGACGACCGGGCCACCGGCAAGACCGACGAGTTCGCCCCGCACGCGAAGATCATCCACGTCGACATCGACCCCACTTCCATAAGCAAGAATATCAAGGTCGACATACCCATCGTGGGGGACACCCGCAACGTCCTCACACAGATGTTGAAGATCGTCGAAAACGAAAAAGAAACATACAGGCAACAGCACAAGAACGTCGCCGAATGGATCGAAAAGATTACCGAGTGGAAGAAAAATTATCCCCTCACATATCAGAAGAACAGCACATTGAAACCCCAGTACGTGATCGAACGGGTCTACGAACTCACAAAGGGCAAGGCCATCATCACCACCGAAGTCGGCCAGAACCAGATGTGGACGGCCCAGTTCTTCAAGTTCCTCAAACCGCGTACATGTCTCACTTCAGGCGGTCTCGGCACGATGGGCTACGGGTTTCCGGCGGCAATAGGCGCCCAGGTGGCGTTTCCCCGGTCCCTTGTCGTCGACATTGCCGGAGACGGCAGCATCCAGATGAATATCCAGGAGCTGGCAACCGCTGTCCAGTACAATCTGCCCGTCAAAGTCGTGATCCTCAACAACGGTTTTCTGGGCATGGTAAGGCAGTGGCAGGAACTCTTTTACGAAAAGCGCTATACATGGACGCATCTTCACTCGCCGGACTTCGTCAAGGTTGCCGAGGCATACGGTGCCGTGGGGCTCAGGATAGAGAATGAAAAGGATGTCGACAAGGTCCTGAAAGAGGCCTTTAAGAACAAGAGGCCCACTTTTATCGATGTCCACGTCAATCCCGAGGAATGCGTCTATCCGATGGTTCCCGCCGGCGCATCTCTCAAAGAGATGCTTCTTGTTTAGGAGGAAAATTGAGACATACCATATCGCTTCTTGTTGAGAACGAGTTCGGGGTCCTGTCGCGGATTTCAGGGCTCTTCAGCGGCAGGGGTTTCAACATAGAGAGTTTGTGTGTGGCCGAGAGCCTCGATCCGACCGTCTCCACTATGACCATAGTGACGACGGGGAATGATGCCATCCTCGAGCAGATACTGAAACAGCTGAACAAGCTCATTAACGTCATCAAAGTGGTAGATTTCTCGGAAATCGACTATGTTTCGCGGGAAATGGTACTCGTCAAGGTCAACGCCGAAGAGAAGACACGTCCGGAAATCTTGAGAATGGTGGAGATATTCCGGGGAAAGATCATTGACGTATCATCCCGGTCTTACACGATCATGATCACCGGCGATGAAGCCAAGTTGAAGGCCTTCATCAGTCTTATCAAACCGCTCGGCATCAAGGAGCTTGTACGGACCGGCCCGATAGCCATGGCCCGGGGCGAGAGAATGCTGAAGATCAAAGAAAAAACAGACATAAAAGGAGGAGAATCAAATGGCTAAGATGTACTACGACCGCGATGCGGATCTCAAAGTTATCAAGGATCGCAAGGTTGCAATCGTGGGCTATGGGAGCCAGGGCCATGCGCAGGCCCAAAACCTGCGGGACAGTGGGGTCGATGTCATTGTGGCGGAACTTGCTGGAACGGCAAACTACAAACTGGCCGTAAAACATGGTTTCAAACCTGTCAGCGCCGCAAAGGCAGCCAAGGATGCAGACGTGATTCAAATCCTGGCCCAGGACAATCTCCAGGCTGAACTCTACAAGAACGAAATAAAAGACAATCTCAAAAAAGGCAAGACGCTCGTTTTCTCCCACGGATTCAATATCCATTACAACCAGATCGTACCCCCTGCGGATATCGATGTTGTCATGGTAGCACCCAAGGGTCCGGGACACCTCGTCAGAAGGGAATTCGAGCGGGGCGCCGGCGTACCGTCACTTATCGCCATCTACCAGGATTACTCAAAAAAGGCAAAACAACTGGCCCTGGCCTATGCGAAAGGCATTGGTGCAACACGGGCGGGTGTCATCGAGACAACATTCGAAGAAGAAACAGAGACAGACCTTTTCGGCGAACAGGCGGTTTTGTGCGGCGGAGCATCGGAACTTGTCCGTGCAGGCTTTGACACACTCGTCGAGGCGGGTTATCAGCCTGAGATAGCATATTTCGAGTGCCTTCACGAGTTGAAGCTCATCGTTGACCTTATGTACGAGGGCGGCATCTCCAACATGCGTTACTCCATCAGCGACACAGCCGAATACGGCGACATCACTCGCGGCAGAAGGGTCATCAATGAAGAGACCCGCGAAGAGATGAGGGTTATCCTCGACGAGATCCAGTCCGGCGAATTCGCCCGCGAATGGATACTGGAGAACATGGCCGGAAGACCCGTGTACAGTGCCGTAAAAAGGATCGATTCGGAACACCTTATCGAGCAGGTCGGCAAGAAACTCCGTTCCATGATGGGTTGGATCGGGAGAAAAGATTGAAAGAACCTTTTATCGCAAGGGAGGGGCTACGGATCATCGTCCCCTCCCTTGTTCTTTCTATCGTCCTCCTCCTCGGCAAGTTCTTCTTCCTGGCTGCCCTGGTTTTCTGTTTTGCCCTCTTCTGCTTGTATTTTTTCCGCAACCCCAGCCGCCGGCCAGCCGACGCGGGGGCGGGCGTTCTCATCTCACCGGCTGACGGTACCGTGATCGATGTCAGTGATATGGCCGAAGAGGAATTCCTGGGCGGCGACGTAACGCGAATTGCGATCTTCATGTCTCCCACGGATGTCCATGTCAATCGGGCACCCTGCGCGGGCCGGGTCGTCTCGATGAAACATGTCGCCGGCCGGTTCGCCATGGCCTTCAACAAGGATATCGAACTCAAGAATGAAAGGAACTTTATCCTCTTCGAGAATGACGGCGATCGGGTTCTTATCGTCCAGATAGCCGGGTTTCTTGCCCGCAGGATCATCCCCTATGTAAAACCCGACCAGCGGGTAACACAGGGCCAGGCGGTGGGCATGATAGCCTTCGGGTCGCGTGTGGACATCTATTTTTGCAAAGGATATGAACCTGTGGTAGACTTACGTGCAAAGGTTAAAGCCGGAAGTACGGTCCTCGCGCGTAAAAAGGGGGTACAATGAACAACACGAAGAAGAAAAGAAAGAAAGGCAAACCGAGCAAGGGGATGTATCTGCTTCCCAATTTCCTCACGTCTCTCAGCCTTCTTTCGGGATTCTACGCCATCATCGCCGCCATGGACAGGCGGTTCACATATGCCGCAATCGCAATATTCATATCGGCCATCTTCGACATGCTCGACGGCCGGGTAGCGCGAATGACAAATTCCAGCAGCCGTTTTGGGGTCGAGTACGATTCTCTCTCCGACGTCATCGCCTTCGGGGTGGCCCCCGCGGTCCTCGCCTATCTGTGGGCATTAAAAAGTTACGGCAAGTTCGGCTGGCTCGCAGCCTTCCTTTTTATGGCATGTGGCGCCCTGAGGCTTGCCAGGTTCAACATCCAGGTCGACACGGCGCAGAAGAAGCATTTTCTGGGTCTGCCCATACCGGCCGGGGCGGCGACAATCGCCGGTATCGTCCTTTTCTACTCCTGGATTGGTTACAAAGGCGGGTTGAAAACGGTCGTCATGCCCATCGTCATCTACTGTCTTGCCCTGCTCATGGTCAGCAAGTTCCGCTACATCAGCTTCAAGGATATGGGCTTCGTCAGAGCCAGACCCTTCATGTCCACGGTGGGCGTCATTCTTCTTCTCGTTATCGTCCTTACGGAACCCTATCTGACCCTCTTTGTCGCCACATCGGCCTACGCCATATCGGGCCCGATCTATACCCTCATTCTCCACTTTAAAAAGGAACCTTCCGAAGAGCTTATTCGTTCGAGAGAAAATCAAGCAGACTGAGATGGTCGTCAATAAAGGCGTCTGCCTCTATGCCCCGGTTCTTGTAGGCTATGAACGTGACTCCGGCTGCCCTCGCCGTCCCCATATCGATTTCTGAATCCCCGATGTAGACGGTGGCCTCGCGCCGCACGTTCAGTTCCTCCAATATCTTAGCCACCCCCTCGGGATCGGGTTTCGCTTTGGCCTGCAATATCTCGCGGGAACCGGCCGGATTCTGTCCCGGCTTCACCTGATGGGCGGCGGTAACGACAACATCGAAAAAAGGCCACAGTCCGTACCGCTCCATAACGTGCCTCATCGACGTCGTCCGGTTGGTGCTTATGGCCCGGGATATGCCTTTCGCCCTGAGGCGCTCGAGAGTGTCCGTCAGATTGGGTTCCATTACAAGATAAACGATAAAGTCCCTGAAATCGATATTCTCCCTGAAGAACTCAAGGGCACGGCGCTCCACATCCTCATCGTTGCCGCAAATGTGGGCGATGGATTCATAAACGGTATGGGTATGGCAATAGTGTAATTCATCGTCGGTCAGGTATTCTTTCCCTGTCGAAGCGGCGATTCTGGTATACAGACGCCGGTTGGCCTCGAAAGAATCGAAAAGCACCCCGTCACAATCATATATGACACATTCAACGTCCCGTTTCTTTGTGCTGCCCATTGTCTTTATGTTCTCCTTTTTGCCGCAATTTCAAACCTTCTGCTTTTAAACCGTAAGTGGCAAAAAATCAAGAGAAAACCTCTGAGCAATATGCTTTAAAGATGTAAATTAATAGTTCTAATTGCAACAATATATGCTACAATTGTATGCGAAAGACTACCAAGGAGGCTATTATGATAAGTGTTTCCGTCCCCGGATGGGGCGATCTGGATATCGAATACCTGGTCATAGATTACAACGGGACCTGCGCATTTGACGGCAAGATGAAAGAGAGCGTCAAAGAGATGCTTGAAAGGGTGTCCCGCTATATAAAAGTGTTTATCATCACATCCGATACCTATGGAAATATAGACAGTGAAGGAAACACAATCGGTTTTAGCATCATAAAAGTCGGCAAGGAATCGAGCGCACAGGAAAAGGCCAAGATCATCAAGGAACTGGGGCCAGAAAAGATAGTGGCCATCGGCAACGGGTCGAATGACGTATTAATGCTCAAAGAGGCATCTCTCGGGATCGGGGTGATCGGTGAAGAGGGCTGCTCGAAAGATGTGCTCAAAGAGGCCGATTTCTTCGTAAAGGACATAAACGATGCGCTGAGCATACTTCTCCATCCCGAGAGGATCGTCGCAACATTGAGAGACTGAAAAACATTTACGGGAAAAAACGGCCAGCTCAGGCAACTTTGTCTTCTTTGAGGCAACCTGAGCTGAAGGTTTTTTTGCCGAAGGTCGTAAAGGTATGATTGGAAACTTAATCAAGAAGATTGTCGGAACCAAGAACGAGCGCGAGCTCAAGCGTATACAGCCCATCGTCGAGAGGGCCAACGAATGTGAAGTCAGAATGAAAGCCTTAAGCGACGAGGAACTCAAGGCAATGACACCTCACTTCAAGCAGAGAATCGCCGAGGGCGAGGACCTTGATTCCATTCTGCCGGAGGCCTTTGCCGTTGTTCGGGAAACCGCCGCACGTACTCTGGGAATGCGTCATTTCGACGTCCAGCTCATCGGCGGCATCGTCCTCCATGAAGGCAAGATCGCCGAAATGGCGACCGGTGAAGGAAAGACGCTCGTCGCCACCCTTCCCGTATATCTCAATGCCTTGAGCGGCCTCGGCGTCCACGTGGTGACCGTCAACGATTACCTCGCCAAAAGGGATGCCGAATGGATGGGTCCCGTGTATCAGTTCCTCGGACTTTCCGTGGGTGTCATCGTCCACGACCTCGATGATGTCTCTCGGAAGCATGCTTACGCCTGCGACGTAACATACGGCACGAACAACGAGTTCGGTTTCGACTATCTGCGCGACAACATGCACTACGACCTTCAGGACTGCGTCCAGCGCGAGTTCAACTATGCAATTGTCGATGAAGTCGACAGCATCCTTGTTGACGAGGCGAGGACCCCGCTCATCATCTCCGGCCCCGCCGAAGAGTCCACAGACAAGTATTATAAGATCAACAAACTGATACCCCAGCTCAAGCGTGAGCAGGATTTCATGATAGATGAGAAGGCCCGCAGCGCCTATCTTACCGAAGAGGGCGTCGCAAAGCTGGAGAAAATCCTTAATATCGAGAACCTCTACGACCCGAAACACGTCGATTTCCTCCATCACATCAACCAGGCCTTGAAGGCGCATCAGCTCTTCGCCCGCGACGTGGATTACATCGTAAAAGACGGCCAGGTTGTCATCGTCGATGAGTTCACAGGCAGGCTTATGCCCGGCAGGCGGTACAGTGAAGGCCTGCACCAGGCCCTCGAGGCGAAGGAAAACGTCAAGATAGAGCGAGAAAACCAGACTCTCGCCACGGTCACCTTTCAAAACTACTTCAGGATGTACAAGAAACTCGCCGGCATGACGGGAACCGCCGACACCGAAGCTGTCGAGTTCAAGAAGATATACAATCTGGATGTCATTGTCATTCCCACCAACAAGGACCTTATCAGAACGAACTTTCCCGACGTGGTGTACCGGACGGAAAAGGAAAAGTTCCGGGCAGCTGTGAAAGAGATAGAGGAACTTTACAAGGTAGGGAAACCCGTCCTCGTAGGCACACTTTCCATAGAAAAATCGGAAAGGGTTTCGGAGATGCTCAAGCGCAAAGGCATACCGCACAATGTGCTTAACGCAAAAAACCATGAAAGTGAGGCTGAGGTGGTCGCCCAGGCAGGGCGTTCGAAAGCCGTTACTATTTCAACGAATATGGCTGGCCGCGGGACCGACATACTCCTCGGCGGCAACCCGGGTTTCATGGCCCTCGCCATGGCGAAAGGTCAGAAAGACTCAGAGGAATACGTAAAATCACTGGAGAAAGCAAAGGCCATCTGTGCCGCCGACAAGGAAGAGGTCATCAGACTGGGAGGCCTCCATATCCTTGGCACGGAGCGGCATGAATCCCGGCGTATCGACAACCAGCTGCGCGGGCGCGCGGGCAGGCAGGGAGACCCCGGGTCGTCCCGTTTCTATGTCTCCCTTGAAGACGAGATCATGCGCCTCTTCGGTTCCGACAGGGTATCGCCTATCCTGGGCAAGCTCGGTATGGATGAAGACACGCCCATAGAACATCCCATCATCACCAAGGCCATCGAGAGCGCCCAGACCCGGGTTGAAGGGCACAACTTCGAGATACGGAAGTACCTGCTTGAATATGACAACGTCATGAACAAGCAGCGCGAGACGATCTACGGGATGCGGCGCGAAGTCATGAAAAATGGGGACGTCCGCGAAAAACTCCTCCAAATGGTGGATGAGATCTGCGAAGACATTGTGTTTGAATGCGCTCCGGAAAAAGTGTACCCCGAGGAATGGGACCTTGAATCCCTGAAGATGCGGATCTATGAGAATTTCCTCATCCATGTCGATTTTGACCTCGAGGAAGTCAAATCACTGACACGCGAGGGCCTTCTCGACAGGGTGCTCTCAACCGTCACATCCTTCTATGAAAAGAAGTCTCAAGATTTCGGCGATGGGGAGATGCGTGCCGTAGAGCGTTTCATAGTCCTTAATTCCATCGATACGTTCTGGAAGGAGCACCTCCTGTCTCTCGACCACTTGAAGGAAGGCATCGGACTCAGAGGGTACGGCCAAAAGGACCCGTTAAGGGAATATCAGCGGGAAAGTTTCGAACTTTTTCTTGATATGGTGGAAAGGGCCAAGTACGACACGGTGAGAAAAATCTTCGCCGTTCAGCCTGCGAAGGAAGAGATCGAGTACCAGGAGCCGGTGATGTTCCTGAACAGGACGGATGGCGGCCCCCTCTCGGACAGCTCTGACAAAAAGGATAAAAAAGTAGGCCGCAACGACCCCTGCCCCTGCGGCAGCGGGAAAAAATACAAGAAATGCTGCGGAAGGTGAAGACAGCTTCAGGAAACCTCAGGGATTGAAAACGCCTGAATGCAGATTCTTCGCCTTAAAGGACGGACCCAGCAGGCTTATCTAAACACTACAAAACCTTAAAAACCGTGATTAAGGGTGGTAGAAAATGGCAAAAAATATCTCGATTAAAGGTATCGAGTTTTCGGGAATTGCTTCGGGGATCAAGCCTGAAGGGCTTGATCTTGGTCTCGTCGTCTTTCGCGAGGAGATGAACGTCCTTACGGCCTATACCCGCAACCGGGTAAAGGCGGCTCACATCCTTTATGACCGCAGAGTCGACAAAGGGACCGTAAGGGCACTCGTCGCAAACAGCGGCTGTGCAAACGCGTGCACGGGAAAGGAAGGCGTTGGCGATCTGTCGGCCATCTCAAGAGTTCTGGCGCCGCTTATCGGTACACCGCCCGAAAAGGTACTCTTTGCCTGCACCGGTGTTATCGGCAAAAGGCTGCCCGTTGATTCCATCATATCCGCCATGCCCCGCGCGGCAGGCAATACAAAAGAGTCCGGTATTGACGAATTCGCCCGGGCCATCATGACGACGGATACCTATCCCAAAATCGTACAGGCGACATGCACGGGGAAGAAGACATACAAGGTCGTTGGCGTTGCCAAGGGTTCCGGCATGATTAATCCGCTCTTTGCGACGATGCTTGCCTTCGTTTTTACCGACTTCCCGGTTTCGCCCGAAACGGTCAGGCGTGCATTTACCCAATCGGTCAGAGACAGCTTCGAGCGCATCACCGTTGACGGGGAATGCAGTACGAACGATACGATTATGCTTTTCACCCGTCAGGGCGACGAGGACAGCCATGCCCTGGAGTCATTCAAAGAGGCCCTTGGAACCGTACTCAAGGAGCTCTCGATGCTGGTTGTACGGGACGGCGAAGGGGCTACGAAGGTCGCCCATATTATTGTGAAAGGGTCCAAGAAGAAGGAATGGGCCGAGAAGATCGCCCGGCGCATCGCCCTGTCGCCTCTCACGAAAACCGCCTTTTTCGGAAGCGACCCCAACTGGGGGCGCATAATAGCGGCAGCCGGTGACGCCGGCGTGCCCCTCAATCCTTCAAAAGTAGATATCTCCCTTCAGGGCGAAGTAATCGCGAAGGGTGGCACGGAAGTTCCCTTTGATGAGAAGGTGTTAAAAAAACTCATGGACAGGAAAGAGATATCCGTCATCGTCGATCTCAACGAAGGCACGGCATCCTTCGACATCTATACGACCGACCTTACCTACGATTACGTCAAGATCAATGCGTCCTATAGAAGCTAGAGATGGGTAATAGGTGATGGGTAATAGGTTATAGGCTTTTTCCCATTACCCATCACCTATTACCCATCACCCGTCTCATTATAATTATATGTTTCACATATGGATCACAAAACCTTCTTGTCGGTAATTTTTTTGCACCAATATGAAACATTAAAACTAATACCCAGGAGTCGTTTTACCTTGATACCCGGAGCCCGGGGGTACCTCTTTTCTTTCCCGCCTCCATCCTGTATAATGTTCCCATCCAATGAAAAAGCTCATCGTTATACCCGCGCGATACGAATCGACAAGGCTCCCCGGAAAACCCCTCCTTGAGATCGCCGGCAAGCCCCTTATTCGTCTCGTTTATGAACGCGCCGGCGAGTCCCGGCTGAAGGACCGGATTATCGTCGCCACCGACGATAGGCGCATCGCCGAAGCAGTCTCGTCTTTCGGTGGAGAGGCGGTCATGACAAGCCCCTCCTGCAAGAGTGGAACCGACAGGGTGTTTGAGGCCATAAAGGACAAGGAGGCAGACGTCATCATTAACCTCCAGGGTGACGAACCCTTTATTCGACCCGATATGGCAGACCTGCTCTTTTCGGTCATGGAGAAGGAGAATCTCGATATGGCCACACTCTGCTGTCCCATTGCCAACGATAATGAGTATCACGATCCCAACACGGTAAAGGTCGTCCTCGACAGACATGGTTTCGCCCTCTACTTTTCCCGATCGCCCATTCCCTACCTCAGGAACAGTTCCAACAGGTCCCTGCTTTACAAACATGTCGGCATCTATGCATTTAGACGGGACTTCCTGGTGCGCTTTGTGGCGATGCCAAAGAGCAGGCTCGAAGAGACGGAATCCCTTGAACAGCTTCGCGTCCTTGAGAACGGCTTCAGGATAAAAGTGCTGACCACCCACTATGACGGGTTCGGCATAGATACACTGGCCGATCTCGAACGGGCCAGACTCGTCCTCGACAAAAAGATAATGTGACTCTCCTCCCTGCCCGGGCAAGGTTTATTCCATTCCATCATTCCTGCAATATCAGACCATCAAGATCCGGCGGGCCTTCTGCGGGCTGATTTTCAGGAGTCGACGCGCATAACGATAGAGAATAGTTTTGCTTTACAAATAAACAGGTTGGTCATAAAATCAAAATTACACATTGCCCTGCAAGCTTCGCGAGCTGCGGCCATAGGAATTGCTTCACGTGTATAATTTCCAATGTCACAGGGGGTAATCTGTTGTGAAAACACGAAAAATCACTTCACAAACGCTCCAGCTTGAAAAGTGTCCCACCGGCATTACCGGCCTCGATGAGATCACCAAAGGCGGATTACCGTGAGGGCGCCCCACCCTCGTTGCAGGAGGCGCAGGCTCCGGCAAGACCCTTCTTGGCCTTGAGTTCCTCGTAAAGGGCGCGAACTTGTACGACGAACCCGGCGTCTTCATGGCCTTTGAAGAAACGGCTCCCGAATTAGCGACGAACGTAGACTCTCTGGGATTTGATCTCGCGGGTCTCGCAAAACGGAAGAAACTCGCCATCGATTACGTTTACATCGAGCGCTCCGAGATCGAAGAAACGGGAGAGTATGATCTTGAAGGACTCTTCATCAGGCTCGGCCATGCCATCGATACTGTAAAAGCAAAGCGCGTCGTCCTCGATACCCTGGAGGTCCTCTTCGCGGGTCTCCCGAACGAATCGATCCTGAGAGCGGAGCTGAGAAGGCTCTTCCGTTTCCTCAAGGAAAAACGTGTGACTGCAATCGTGACCGCGGAGCGAGGCATAGACCGCTTCACCCGTCACGGCCTCGAAGAATACGTGGCCGACTGCGTAATTCTCCTGGATCACAGGGTCACCGAACAGATATCCACACGGCGCCTGAGGGTCGCCAAGTACCGGGGCTCCGCTCACGGAACCAATGAATACCCCTTTCTCGTCGGTCAAGAAGGGATCTCAATCCTTCCCCTCACCTCTCTCGGCCTTGACCATGGCGTGTCATCGAAAAGGGTGTCGACCGGCATAGACCGGCTCGACACAATGTTCGGCGGCAAGGGCTACTTCCGGGGGTCGAGCATCCTTATCTCCGGCACAGCGGGTACCGGGAAATCGACCATAGCAGCTCACTTCGCGGAGGCTGCGTGCAAACGCGGCGAACGCTGCTTGTATCTCGCCTTCGAAGAATCTCCTCAACAGATTGTAAGAAACATGAGTTCCGTTGGGATCGGACTCAAACCCTTTATCGACAAGAAGCTCCTCCTCGTCCGCTCAGAGCGGCCCACCTTCACGGGTCTCGAAATGCACCTCGTTGAGATACTGAAGCTCGTGAACACCTTCAACCCACAGGTGGTGGTAATGGACCCGGTCACGAACCTCATCACCGTGGGTCCCACCCCCGATGTGAAAGCTGTGCTGACCCGCCTCATCGATTTTCTGAAAATCCGGCAGGTCACGACGCTCCTTACAAGTCTCACCACAGGAGGCAACGCGACAGAGCAGACCGACATAGGTGTCTCCTCCCTGATGGATACCTGGGTCGTCCTTAAGGATATCGAGGGGAACGGAGAGCGAAACCGCGAGATCTTTATCGTCAAATCCCGCGGCATGGCCCACTCCAATCAGTACCGCGAATTCCGCCTTACCGATAAGGGATTTACTCTGGAAGATGTTTCTTTGGGAGAATCCGGCGGTCTGACAGGGGCGGCCCGTGCAGAGCAGGAGGAAAATGAAGCCGCCCTATCCCTTGCCCGCACCCGGAAGATAGCCCGCATGAAGAAGCTTATCGAAAGGAAGCGCACCGTCCTCGATGCCCAGCTTTCCTCCCTCCAGGCCGACTTCGAAGCTGAGGAAGAAGGGGTACGAAGAAAGATCGAAGAGGCAGAGGCCTTAGATCGGGAAAGGCAGAGCCGTAGAACCCGGATGGCCGGTCTACGGCAGGCAGACAAAAAGGAGGGGAAATGAAGAAGGAACTGGCCCCGAGTGAGAAGGAATGGGAACTCCGGCTCTATGTCGCGGGCCAGACTCCCAAATCACTTGCTGCCTTTGCAAACTTGAAAAGGATCTGCGAAGAACATCTGGCAGGCAAGTACCGGATCGAAGTGATAGACCTTCTTCAAAACCCGGCACTGGCAGCAGGGGACCAGATCATCGCCATCCCCACCCTTGTCCGGAAACTCCCCGAACCCATCAGGAAGATCATCGGGGACCTCTCCGACACCGGCAGGGTGCTCGTCGGTCTTGACCTTCGCCCCGTTGAAAAAGAGAGGAGACAGGCATGACAAGGAAGGTGCGGGACCAATTCGAGGTTTTTGAGCAAGCCCTCAAGGAGTCGAAAGACGAAAAGTATGTGTTGCGCCTGTACGTGGCAGGCACCACGGCCAAATCATTGAATGCCATCCTCAATATCAAGAAGATCTGCGAAGAACACCTCAAGGGCCGCTACGAACTTGAGGTAATCGACATCTACCAGCAGCCGACCCTCGCCAAAGGCGAGCAGATCATCGCAGCCCCCACGCTGGTAAAGAAGCTGCCTCTTCCTCTCCGCAAGTTTATCGGCAGCATGCACGACGTGGACCGGATTCTCGTGGGCCTCGATCTTAAACCCAAGAAAGAGGTCAAACCAAAACCTGACAAAAAGTAGGCCATGAAAACGAAAAGAACCTATGAGGAGATCCAGATTGAACTGAGGGCAGCGCAGGCACGTCTCGAGGAGGTCGAGGAAACCCTGCGGGCCATCACAAATAACGAGGTCGACGCACTCGTCGTTGATGGGTCGCAGGGCCCGCAGGTTTTCACGCTCCAGAGTGCAGACCAGCCCTACCGCACCCTGATGGAAACAATGGCCGAGGGTGCTATCACCGCGACAGTCGATGGCACGATCCTTTACTGCAACAGGCGGTTCGCGGAAATGCTTCGGGCACCGCTCAACAGGATTATCGGCCTGTCACTTCAGGAAATCATGCCACCCGAGGACTGGCAGGCATTTTGTGCCCTCCTCCATGCATCCGAACCGGAAGGCCGCCGGGGAGAGTACCGCCTCGTGACTCTTGGAGGAGGTGAGATTACGACCTACATCTCCGCACGCCCCCTCCGGCTGGAGGATGTGGAAAGCTTCTGCATCGTTGTCACTGATCTCACGGAGCAGCGCAGGCTCGAGCGGGAGGTTCGCCAGTCTCAGAAATTGGAGGCCCTGGGGACGCTCGCCAGCGGCATCGCCCACGATTTCAACAATGTCCTTGCCAGTATTATGGGCTTCACCGAGATGGTGCTGGAAGTCCTGGCCCCCGACAGCCGTGAACATGGAAGATTGGGACTGGCCCTGAAAGGGGCCTACAGGGGGCGCGATCTCGTAAGGCAAATCCTTGCTTTCAGCCGTCAGGGCGAGCAGGACAAGAAACCATTGACGTTGACCCAGACTATCGATGAAGTACTCAAGCTGCTAAGGCCTGCGTTCCCATCCACGATCGAAATCGTATCGAAGAGTCCCACCGATGACTACCAGACATTTGCTGACCCCGTACAGCTGAACCAGGTCCTCACGAATCTTTGCACGAATGCGGCTCACGCCATGCAGGAAAAAGGGGGTGTACTGGAGATAGGCATTTCAAGCGCCGTTATCAACGAAGGGAGCCCACCGTCTATCCCCGACATGGCTCCGGGTGAATATGTTGTGCTGAAAGTGAGCGACACCGGCTGCGGAATGGAGCCCAAGACACTTGAACGAATATTCGATCCCTTTTTTTCCCCCAAAGAAGGAAGGGACAGGTTTGGGGCTTTCCGTTTCATATGGAATCGTAAAGGACCATAACGGATACATTACCGCTGAGAGCAAACCGGGAAAAGGATCGACCTTTCACGTCTATTTACCGAGGGTCAGGAATACCGGGGCCGTCAGGGACAAAGACGCGCCGCTGGCGCCAGGAGGCAATGAGCGCATACTTATCGTTGATGATGAGGATATGCTGGTCGAGTTAAATCAGCAGAGACTGACGAGACTCGGCTACAACGTGGTTGCAGCGACGAGCAGCATGGACGCACTGCACATATTCCGTCAGGGGCCCGATGGCTTCGATCTTGTCATCACGGACCAGACAATGCCTAACCTGACGGGGATGGAGCTTGCAACAAAACTATTGAACGTGCGAGCCGATATCCCGATCCTTCTGTGCACCGGCCACAGTGATAAAGTTTCAGTGGAACGTGCGCGAGAAGCAGGGATCAAAGCGGTCCTCATGAAACCTCTCGATAAAGCTGAGATGGCAGAGGCAATCCGCCGGGCGCTGGACGCAAAGAAGAAAGACTGACAGAACCGTTCTCACAAGTCCGGACAGCGACTTACGTAACAAACATTTCCCCGTCCCGTCCGAAAGGCCGGAATATCTTTAATTCCCAGCGGCAACACTATAAACACCGTCACTAAAAAGATGACACACCGTTTATTCCAATGACGACAAAATAATAGCTGCTTATGCGACAGACAACGCAGATTGTTGATCATAGTATAGAGGACGGGAGGCCTTTTTTGCGAGGAGGTTACTAAGAGGCGATGCCCAAAACCCTTATCAGGAGGTTTGTGTCATGGCAAGAAAAGAATCAAAGGAGTTGGCGAAAACCGAGCCCACAGGAGTACCATCGGTTTTTTGGGACACTGAAAAGTGGTTTGAGGACGTCTTCAGAAGGCCTTTTTCTTTAATGGGGTTTCCCAGGCTGAGATTCCCGGCGACGGAGGAGCTGAGCCCCTCGGTAGACATCTTCGAAGAGAAGAATGATGTTGTGGTTAAGGCTGAACTTCCCGGGATCAAGAAAGAGGATATCGATGTGACGTTGACGGACGATACCATTTCGATAGCCGGAGAGAAAAAGAAAGAAGAAGAGGTCAGCAAAAAGAATTATCACCGGTGGGAGTGCTCATACGGTTCTTTTTCGCGTACTTTTACCCTGCCTGCCGAGGTACAGACGGATAAGGTGAAGACGCAGTTCAAAGACGGGATTCTCGAGATACGGATACCGAAGACCGAAGAGTCCGTCAAGAAAGAAAAAAAAATCAAGATACAGTAAGACCTGCCGCCGGGTGGTTCACGCCAGGCGAGCCACCCGGCCGCATGTTTTCATCAGGCCACACTACCGATTGGCACTATGCCCTAGCTGCGCTCAATTTCTCCTCACGCAGAGTTTCTCCGGACCCTGCCTACTCTATGCCGGTTCAACCGATAGTCACTGATCTGCCTCTGTATATTCAGGTATCGTGAAATATTCTGTATTTCAGAAGGTGATGTTCGATAGCTGTCTGATATTTCTGGTGCCGGAGGCGGGGCTTGAACCCGCATGATCGCAAGGATCACCGGATTTTGAGTCCGGCGCGTCTGCCACTTCCACCACTCCGGCGTGCTTAATATTAAGGGCTTTTTTCATCCCTTGTCAACCTTTCTCTTCCCAGACTGCAGCAAAATTGTGGCAGGGATCCCGAGTCTCTGCGCTTGCCCTCAAGCTCTCGGGATAATGGTGTGCGTATCTTCTTGCCATTGCTAGGGTTTTATGACCAAAATGTTCCCTTGCCTTGCGAAGATCGACCTCGTTTCCATGAGCCGTTTAACGAAGGCACACCTGAGATCATACTCACCTCGATCATCATAATTATCTTAAGATCGTAGCAGCAAGGAGAAATCGTCAGGGCGTTAAGGCTGATTAATATAGTGAAAGCACTGAAGAGCGTAAAGCGCAGAATGCTGTGAATGTCGAGTTCAGGTAAAGAAAAAGAATAGACAAGATCATTTTTTTATCGTACAGTAGCATGAAAGATAAATTAGTAACACGACGGGAGACGCCATGTTGACGTTGCGCTATGTTTTTGCGGCTTGTTTGTTTTCCATGTTATGGGTTATCAATGGCTGGTCGGAAGATGACAAAACATTGGAGCTGAAAAAAATTGTAGTAACGGCCCCTAAGGCGAAAAAGCCTGTTGAACATCTTCCGGTTGCTCCTGTTGATACTCCCTATGGCACACAGTACAACGTTGTGACGGAAGAACAGATAAAAGAACAGGGTTCCTACGACTTACCATCGACCCTTCGCGACGTGCCGGGGGTTATGTTTCAAAGCAAGAATCTTTTGGGAAGTCAGACCAGTCATAGCCTTTACATTCGCGGCAGAGGTGCAAGCCATCCAAGCTCCGACATTATTATTCAGTTTGATGGGGTTCCCCGTTTTGGTGCGTTGTTCGGCCAGGTTCTGGGCGATGGCATCGCCGTGTCCACGATCGGTGGGATGGAGGTTTACAAGAGCCCTCAGCCGTCCCAATTCGGCAGCGGCTACGCGATGGTCAACATCCTGCCCAAATACATGAAGAACGAAGGCCAGGAAGCCCTGTTAAATTTCAGGGGGGGTAGTTACGATACGTTTGACGAGAGTCTCTCGGCTGGTATCAAAAAGGGACCGTTTGACATCTACGCGTCTCAGAGCTGGCAGGACACAGACGGTCATCGTCCCGGTTCAGCTGCAAACCAGAACAATTACTACGCCAATGCCGGTTATCAGATCAATAAGGAATGGAGCGTCAGGTTTCTGATCAACTCCGTGGACAGTAAGACCTACGCCCCTATGCCGGATACCGTCCCCACCGCAACCAACGGGGTGAGCTGGCCGGGAGCGGAGCGCTACGACACAGAGACCTTCTTCGCCACATTTACGCTTAACAATGAACATGAGCGTTCCAGTGGTTATCTCAAGGGCTATTGGAATGATACAACCTTTGATCTGCTGCAGGAACTGAATAACGGCGTTCGCTACGGCGGTGGAACCGGCGGGCTCTGGTCGCGGCAAGAGGTGGGGCTCTACGGGGTGAGGGGCAAGGAAACGTTCCATCTCTGGCCGGGTGGAGAGATCCTGTTTGGGGCTGACCTGGATATGACCAGGCTGAAAAACACAGAGCGGACATACACCGGACTGGCGGTTCCGGGAATCAATGGCGGCAGGGCGGAAAGGGTCTGGGATTTCCCGGATACAAGACTCTTTTCTCCCTATCTGGCCATAAATCAGATGTTCGGCCACCCCGAAGGCTTCCATATCACCCCCTCGGCAGGTATCCGTTATTTCGATCACAACGAGTTCAGGAACAAATCGGCGGGCCAGGGTGGTATTGTCATGGGCTACGGGCACACCAATCTTAACATCAATTATTCCCGCGGCGTCAACTATCCCACGCCGGTCGTGCTGATGAACATGGTGCTTACCAACGCACCCGTGAACGACCCCAGTCAGTACTGGAGAAATATAAAACCCGAAGTGGTGGACCACTATGAAGCGGGCATAACCCACACATGGCCGGACAGGGGCTCTCTAGGTGCAACGGTCTTTCGTGATCAGGGGAAAGACCGTTTCCAGGCGTATATGTTTGGACCCATTCCCCTTCAGTTTAACGATCCCATCGGCCGTTACGAGATTCGCGGGCTGGAGCTGACGGGCACGGCAATCCCCGTGAAGGATCTTGAGTTCTTCGCCGGAGCAACCTGGCTCCAGGCCGAAGCCAAGGGCGGTAACGGTGTTGAAAGTGACAAAATGCCCTATACTCCTGGTTTTCAGTTGCAGGCCGGAGCGAAATTGACATTTTTGAAGAATTACCGGCTCTTCGCGGACATGCAGCACCTCAGGGATCTCTATCAGGGAACTTTTGTGCGCAGCGGCACCTTTGACACCCCCCAGATCACGAGCAAAGACAAGCTGAACGACATCACGTTGTTTAATGCACGGGTGAGCTATCGCTTCGATTACAGGCCGCTGCGGCTCGGAGATTCGGAGATCTCCCTGGCGATAAACAATATTTTTAACCAGCATTACGAATACGCCAGGGGCTACCCCATGCCCGGGACAACGATCTTTGGCGGGGTCAGCTTCAGATTCAACTAGACGGGAGAGGTAAACAAGGAACGGTCAATGCGGATCAGGACAACATTCTTTCTTGCGGTTGGAGCGATAGCTCTGACAGCCCTTTTTGCCGGATGTTCGGATAAGCCAAAAAGCTTAAGTCCGAAAGATGTGCGTGTCATCGTGACATCGGACACGATCCTGTCCGGAATGATAGCCTCGCTCATGCCGCCACGTCGTTATTCCGTCACAGCGGTGCTGCCGTCAGACCAGTGCCCGGGTCATTATGATGTGAAACTGTCGGATATCGAGAAAATGAGAAGGGCCGACCTGATTGTGTCATTCAAGGGAATGTCGTTCATGGACAAGACCGGATCGGGCGGCAAAGAGCGACTAATTCTCGACACAGAAGGCCGAAACTGGATGTCGCCGGATTCCTATTTGCATGGCTTGAGTCTCCTCGCCGACAGGCTTTCGGAATATTTCCCCGAAGACAAGGACGCCATTATCAGCCGCAAGAAGGCTGAGATCGAGGAGGTCAAAGCATACGCAGATTCTGTTGTGCGGCGGATCGGACAGGCGGGGCTCACCGGAGCGCCGGTCATTGCTTCCTCCATGCAGAAAGAAACGCTGGAGTGGATGGGTTTCCGTGTTGTAGGAGAATACGGGAGACCGGAATCCCTGTCTACAAGACAGGTAGTGCGTCTGTCGAAAATAGGAAGGGAAAACCATGTCGTATTCGTTGCGGACAACCTTCAGTCCGGGCCCGATGCCGGAAAGGGGCTTGCCGGCTCACTGAGGGCGCCTCACGTTATCCTTATGAATTTTCCATCAGAAAGAGGCTACCTTGCCACGCTCGGAAAGAACGTTGACATCATACTTGCCGCAGCGCTGCGAAAATGAAACGGCATCATCTGCGTGAATGCGTGCCATGAACAGACATGTTATAGAGTTTGAAGGGATAACCGTTCGAAAAGGCAACAACCTGCTGCTGGACAATATCAGTCTAGGTGTGTCCGGTAATGAGTTTGTAAGCATCATCGGACCCAACGGCGCAGGGAAAACAACGCTGCTCAACGTTATAGCCGGATTCGAAACATTTTCTGGAACACTCAGCCTTTTTGGCCGTCACGAATCGTGGAAGCGCGATCGTGAAACACGGCTTCGTATCGGCTATGTTCCGCAACTGTTTCAGATCGATCCGGCGTTCCCGATCCTTGCGTCGGAGGCCGTCATGACGGGCTCGATCGGCCGCCTGGGCCTCTTCCGATCTCCCGGAAGAGAAGAGATGAAAAGGACAATGGAACTCATGGAAATGATGCGCATGGCGCATCTTGCAGGCAGGCCGCTCGGCCAGCTTTCCGGCGGAGAGCGTCAGAAAGTATCACTGGCGCGGGCGATCCTCCAACAGCCGGATATTTTACTCATGGACGAACCGACCGCAAATCTTGACATAGCCGTGCAAAAGGAGGTTTTAGATCTCATAAGCGAAATCCACAAGCAAGAAAACCTCACTCTTCTCCTGGTAACGCACGATTTCAACATGCTTCCTGCGTCAATGAACCGTGCCGTGCTCCTCAACCACGGCAAAACAGTTTATGACGGAGACACCGACACCGCGATGTCGAGCGAGACATTGAGCAGGCTATTCAAATACCCGCTTGAAACTTTTGATCGTAATGGCAAGAGGTTCGTTTCTTATGACTGAGAATTTGGTCGAGGTTCTTCGATACCCGCTGATTCAGCGGGCTATTCTTGCCTGCGTGCTGTGCGGTGCAAGCTGCTCAGTGTTGTCCGTATTCGTCGTGCTGATGAAAATGCCGCTGATAGGCGTCTCGATGTCACACGCCGCTTTCGCAGGAGCCGTGCTGGGTATGCTCCTGGGCATCAACCCGGTATTAAGCGGATTCATCATGTGTCTGCTCTCGGCCGGGGTGCTCGGCCCGCTTTCAGACCGCACGGATATGGCCCCCGAGAACATACTTGGCATCATGTTTTCTTTCCTTATGGGTCTTGCATTTCTCGGTATGGGAATCCTCACGAGGACAAAGGCCGGCGCACTCAATCTGATGTGGGGAAGCCTGTTGTCCCTGTCAGGCCTGGACATAGCCATACTGGCCTTTGTCGCGTCCCTCCTTGTACTCTTCGTACTAATGTTTTTCAAGGAGATCCGCCTTATCCTCTTTAACAGGCGGCTCGCCACGGCGAGCGGTCTGCCCCAAAGGACACTTTATTACACCGTCCTGTTTCTTACCGGGGCCGTGGTGTCATCAAACCTTACGACCGTGGGAGGCTTGCTTATCTTCGCATTGCTCGTACAACCCGGGGCCACCGCACTTCAGTTAACCTACAATTTGAAACACTTTTTTCTCATTTCCGCAGCCTCGGGGATCGGGGCCTGCGTTTCCGGCCTCGTCTTATCATACATCTTTGACCTTCCCTCCGGCGCGGCGGTGGTCCTCATGGCCACCGCCATCTTTGCCGCTGCATACATTTTTTCCCCGAAACGCAACGCGACAAAACTCAAGAAAGGGAGCATGGCTCATGAAGATGACGCAAGATCAGATCTATCGCGCACGAAAGAACTTTTTTAACAAAAACGCCGAAAATTGGTGCGACAGGTGCTACAAAGATACCGTCACCGGCAGATATGACAGGCATGCGAAAGACTTCGAACGCCTGTTCTCGTTTCTGCCCCTAAAACCGGGAGACCACGTACTCGATGTTGGCTGTGGAACGGGTGTACTCGTCCCCTTCATTCTCGAACGTATTACGACGGCGGGAGTCCTTTACGAACTCGACTTCGCGGACAACATGATACGGATCAATCAAAGCCTGCACGAGGCGGGTAACGTACGCTTCATCGTCGCCGATGCCGAGAACGCACCGTTTGATGAAGCCTCATGCGACGCCGTCATCTGCTTTTCCTGCTTCCCTCATTTTCATGACATACAAAAAGCCATGGTGATCCTCTCGCGGATACTGAAACCCCGGGGGGTTTTTGCCCTGTCCCACTTCGACTCGTCCGAGGCAATAAACAAGCACCACGAGTCATGTCACGCCGTCATGCACGACCGTCTGCCTGATGAGGCAGCCATGCGCGCCGTGTTTCGGACAGCAGGCCTGAGAATAGATATGTTCACCGACGAACCGGGATTCTACTGTATCATTGCAGGGAGGTAGTTTCGGGGTGGACCGCCCCTTCACTCTTCGACCAAACACCCCTCGTTCCATCATATAGGTACCATAAATGCTTGAACGGGTTTCTCACGCGAAAAGTTGTCGAGCCCGACAGTGGAAAAAAAGTGTGGGTCCCTGGGGGAACCGTTAATCTAGAAATCAAAGCAAAAAAAAGGGGCCTTTTCAGGCCCCTTTTTGTCATCCGTGTAATCGGGTCTTAGAAGAAGTACCAGACGCCGAGTCTGTAAGTGTCGATCGTGCCAGTGCGTTCCGCAAAACCTGCACCAGTACCGGTACCGGCACCCACGCCGTTGTAACCGTTGAACTGCGTCATCCACTGGAGACCAAACCTGATAGCCTGGTTTGCATCCCACAGAAGGTTGACTGCATAGGTCTGTGCCATGTTGCCGAGGTCGCGGTTGTTCTGCCGTGCCCATTCGCTGTAGTTGTACTTCAGGTAGCCGTACATTCCATTGGCCTGAAGTTTGTCGGTGATCCACCATGACAGGCCGGAGTAAAGACCGAATACTGTCGGTGCCGTGTAATCGCCATTGGGCCTTGCGTATGCGCCAAATGACTGACCAGGAGCCAACCAGTTGTTGCCGGCCACATTCTGACCGTAGAAAAAGTTACCATTGAGAAGAAGGGACATTGCTTTGTTGCCCTGTTTCTCGGGAACGATCGGTATGGAGTACCTGAATGCGGTTACCCAGGCATTGATCGTATCGTCTTTGTAATTAGCTGCGTTCAGCGGGTCAACATAGGCCTCTTTGTCCCTGCCATAGTATGCACCGATGGCGAACTTCAGGTTCTGCGGGCCGATTTTGCCGCAACGATCCGTCCAGTACGCGATCTCGCCCTGGAGCCCGGGCCAGTTGCTTCTGGCGTAGCCGTCATTGTACTGACGTGTTCCGTCTGACCACTCTGTTGCGCTTGTGATACCGAACATTGCGTTAAATTCTTTGGTGAAGAAATACCGGAAAGCCATCTGCGGAGTCCTGATGCCCTTGAGGTACTGGGAGAAATCCGTAATACCAACTGCAGGTACGTAGTAGGGCATGCCCCACTGCTGCCAGTTCTGGCCCATCATCAATTCTGCTGAGTTCCAGTTCAATTTCATGAAAGCGTGCCTCAGCTGGAATCCGCCATACTGGTTGCCTGTCGTTACGCCGCGGAAGTCGCCTTCGATGAAGGCACTTGTCTTGGCGCCCCACAGATCGGGACCCTTGATGAGAAAGTTGAAACGGGTCTCACCGGCGTTCTGAAAGGTGTTGCTGTACTCGTCTGCCAGAATCGCTCTCTGAGATGAACTCTTTCTTGCAGCTATGTACGCGTCTGAATTGTTGTTCTGTGAATTCCAACCCACATCGTACTTTACGTAGCCGCCGAATGTTACATCATACCTGCTCGTCATGCTACCTGCGTTGCTCAATGCCGGAATGACAAGGAACACTGCAAGCATTAAAAGCACTAACTTCTTCATCCTTCCCTCCTTAAGATTTTTTTTGCAACCCCTACTTATAATGATCGCTACTACACCTTCCTGTATTAAGTGTTTTTAATAATACCAACCGACCTATAGGCTGTCAAGGGAAAAATTAATAATTTTTAATTATCTGCCAAATATTTCATACAGCTTCTGAAATTATGTGTCTAATCAGGCGAATTTATATACTTTTTTGTCACTTTGCGCAGGTTCCATTCTCGCAGCCTCAAAAACACATTTTTTGTGGTTGAACATCCAATATTGAGGCAAAAAAAGGGGCCCTTTCAGGCCCCTTTTTGTCATGCATGAAATCGCGTCTTAGAAGAAGTACCAGACGCCGAGTCTGTACTGATCGATCTGGCCGGTACGTTCCGCAAAACCCGGGCCTGTACCAGTGCCCGTACCCAGGCCGTTGTAGCCTGTGAACATCGTCATCCACTGAAGACCAAACCTGACGGCCTGGTTTGCATCCCACAGCAGGTTTACGCCGTAGTTCTGCATCATGTTGACTTTGTCGCGGGCCGCCTGGTTGTTGGAACGTGCCCACTCGCTATAGTTGTACTTCAGGTATCCGTACATTGCATTGGCCTGGAGTTTGTCTGTGATCCACCATGTCAGGTTGGAGTACAGGCCAAAGAAAGTCGGTGATGTATAGTCATTGTTGGGCCTGGCATAAGCAGCAGCCGTTGTGACTGCGTTGCCGAGCCAGTTGCTGCCGCCAGCATTCTGACCGACGAAGAAGTTACCATTGAGAAGAACGGACATTGCTTTGTTGCCCTGTTTCTCGGGAACGATCGGTACGGAATACCGGAACGCGGACACCCAGGAATTGATCGTATCATCTTTGTAGTTCGCTGCGTTGTTCGGATCGACGTAGTTCTCTTTGTCCCTGCCATAGAAGGCACTGAGAGCGAACTTCAGGTTGTGGGGGCCGATCTTGCCGCAGCGGTCGGACCAGTATGCGATCTCACTCATGAGTCCAGGCCAGTTGCTTCTGGCATAACCATCATTATACTGACGGGTTCCGTCTGACCAGTCCGTTGCGCCGGTGATACCGACCATTGCGTTAAATTCCTTGGTGAAGAAATACCGGAAAGCCATCTGGGGAACCCTGATGCCTTTGAGGTACTGGGAATAATCAACGATACCTACTGAAGGTCCGTAGTAGGGCATACCCCACTGCTGCCAGTTCTGGCCGATCATCAATTCTGCCGAGTCCCACTTGAAGTTCATGAAGGCATGTCTCAGCTGGAATCCGCCGTACTGGTTGCCTGTCGTCACGCCGCGGAAGTCGCCTTCGATAAAGGCACTTGTCTTGGCGCCCCACAGATCGGGACCCTTGATGAGAAAGTTGAAACGGGTCTCACCGCCGCTCTGGAAGGTGTTGCCGTACTCGTCTGCCAGAACTGATCTTGTGGATGAGCTCTTCCTGAAAGAATATGTCGGATCTGCTGAATTGTTCTGTGAGGACCAGCCAACATCGTACTTTACATAACCACCAAACGTTACGTCGTACCTGCTGGTCATACTGCCCGCGTTGCTCAGTACCGGAATGACAAGGAACAGTGCAACCATAATGAGTACTAACTTTTTCATTCTTGCCTCCTTAAGACTTTTTTGCATCCCTAAGATTTCGTTTAGCATCCCTATACATAATTTATCGCCAGAACACCTCCTTAGATTAAAGTTTTTTAATATTACCAACCACCTCACAGCCTGTCAAGAAAAACATTAAAAATTTTTAATTTTAGACCATACATTTAGTGCAACCTCTAAAATTATATGTTTAGCGACAGAAACCCCTATGTTTTCCTCTTCAATTTTCTCGTTCCCTGGCCCTATTCCATAGTCTTTTATGCTATACTCTCTCCAATAAATCCAAGGAGGGGACATATGGAACCAAAAGAAGTGCGGCTGCAAGGATTATTTCAGACCTATGGAAAAACGATCATATTGCCCTACGACCAGGGGCTTGAACATGGGCCGCGGGATTTCTTTAACGCACGGTTCGCCGAGGATCCCCTGCACATCGTTGATATAGCAAAGAAAGGCCGTTACAACGCCGTCGTCTTCCATGTGGGAAATGCCCGCCGTTATTTCAAGGATATGTATAACCAGGTACCTCTTGTTCTCAAGGTAAACGGCAAGACGGAGATACCTTCGGACGAAGAGCCTCTCTCCCCCATCACGGCAACCATCGACGAGGCGCTTGCCCTGTCCGCAATAGCCGTCGGATACACGCTCTACATAGGCTCGCCGAGGCAGGATGAGGATATCGAGCAGTTCACCTACGTTCGTGAGGAAGCCCACAGGGCCGGTCTTCCCGTCATAGTCTGGTCCTACCCCAGGGGTCGCGAGATCGAGGCCAAAGGCGGCAAGAACAGCCTCTATGCCATCGAATACGCTGCACGCGTCGCAGCGGAGCTGGGAGCCGACATGATCAAGGTCAACGTACCCAGTCTCAAGAAAAACCCCGCTATACCAGCTCCTTACCGCGATTTCGAAACTGATCTCCTTGAAGCAATCAAGAGGGTCATAGGTACCACCGGCGGCGTTCCGGTAATCTTCGCCGGCGGTGAAATGGTTTCCGACGAGGATCTCCTTGCGAAAGCGAGTCTGTGTATCCGGGCAGGTGGATCAGGCTTCATCTTTGGACGCAATATCTGGCAGAGACCGCTGGATAACGCCCTGGAAATCACGAAGAGCATCAGGGAAGTCATTCGAACGGAAAGACAGAAGAAATAGCTGTGAGGTTCCCATGCAGTCTTTCAAGGTCCTTGACCATGACGCGGATATACGCCTCGAGGTATATGGGACCTCAATGGAAGAACTGTATGGTAATGCCGCCATGGCCATTTTCTCGCTTATAACCGACCCCGAGAATGTTAGCCCGGCTTTAGAGAAAAAGATCGCTGTATCGGGTAACGGAGAGCTCCTTATCAATTTTCTCAACGAACTCCTCTTTATCTGGGATGTCGAGAGGTTTATCCCCGTCGATGTGTCGGTCTCTTTTCAGGCAGACAGCCTCGTTGCCATCATGAAGGGTGACATATTCGACGCAGATAAGCATCTTATAAAGATGGAAATGAAGGCGGTTACCTACCACAAATTTTCCCTCGCGCAGGAAAACGGGATCTTCAAGGCCACTTTTGTTGTAGATGTGTGAAGCGAGGTTCGGGCTTTCATGATTCAAGGGGGTACGATATGAGCGAAGAAACAATCAAACTGCAGAAGATTGACGAGAACCGCTATATCGTGGAAAAAAGCGGGCTCATGCGGGTCGACGGCATCGTGTATGTTGATGAGGAACTGCTCGGGTACCTCGGCACCGATGAAAGTATAAAGCAGGTCCAGAATGTCGCCACGCTCCCGGGTATAGTCAAGGGATCTCTGGCAATGCCCGATATTCACTGGGGTTACGGGTTTCCCATAGGCGGGGTGGCGGCCTTTGACATCGAAGAGGGGATCATCTCTCCCGGCGGCGTCGGCTACGACATTAATTGAGGTGTCCGGCTCCTGCGCTCCGTGTTGAGCGCAAAGGATGTCAGGGACAGGATGCCGGATATTGTCGATGGGTTGTTTCGAAACGTCCCGAGCGGCCTGGGATCACGGCGCAAAGACCTTAAGCTCTCCCATGGCGAATTGAAGGCTGTATTGCAGAAAGGGGCACGGTGGGCCATAGCTCATGGTTTCGGGACGAGTTCGGACCTGGAGCATATCGAGAATCAGGGGTGCCTCGATGATGCCGATCCCGATGCGGTTTCCGATAAGGCATACGAGCGGGGAAAAGACCAGCTCGGTACCGTCGGCAGCGGCAACCACTTCGTTGAGGTAGGTTATGTTGCCGAGATCTTCGACGAGAACGCGGCCCGGGCGTTCGGCCTTTTCCGGGATCAGGCGACCATAATGATCCATACAGGATCACGCGGCCTGGGTTACCAGGTCTGCGATGAATCCATCAGGCAGATGCTGCAAGCCGCGGAAAAATACGGCATCGCTCTGGTTGACAGGCAGCTGTGCTGCGCACCTTTCAATTCGACGGAAGGACGCCGCTATTTTTCAGCTATGGCGGCTGCCGCCAATTACGCCTTCGCCAACCGCCAGATGATCACGCACTGGGTCCGCGAAACCTTTCAGGAAGTGTACGGCGCCAGCGATGTTTCACTCGGCCTTGGGCTCGTCTACGATGTGTGCCATAACATCGCAAAGAAAGAAACGCACCGGGTAGGGGGAAAAGATGTGACGTTGTGCGTTCACCGCAAGGGTGCCACACGGGCCTTCCCTCCCGATAGCCCCCTCATTCCCGGCAGGTACAGGAAGGTAGGCCAGCCCGTGCTGGTTCCGGGCGATATGGGCAGGGCTTCCTACGTTCTTGCGGGAACACAGCAGGCCATGGACGAGACTTTCGGCAGCACCTGCCACGGCGCAGGAAGGGTCATGAGCAGGAACCAGGCAATGAGGACATCCCGGGGACGATCGATATCGAAGGAAATGGAGGAGCGGGGTGTTTACGTGAGGGCCGCCAGCAAGGCAACCCTTGCAGAAGAGATGCCCGAGGCATACAAGGACGTTTCAAAGGTCGTCCGGGTCGTCCACCGGGCAGGAATATCGAAGCTGGTGGCGAAGATCATACCGATGGGGTCTATCAAGGGATAAAAGGGACGGTTTTCTACCCCTTCCGGCTGCCCAACGGTTGCAACCGTTTTTATATAATGGTAGTTAACAATTATGACTGATGAAAAAGGGCTTATCATTGTCTTCACCGGCGACGGGAAGGGGAAAACCACGGCGGCACTGGGCATAGCGCTCCGTGCCATGGGTCACGGGGACAGGACCGTTTTTCTCCAGTTCATGAAGGGTCCGGAAAAATCGGGAGAACAATTGCTGGACAAAACAGGGATTTCCCTTATTGAGGTTCGTGCCCTCGGAGCCGGGTTCTTCAAGAAAGGTGACAATCCCGCTCCTCATCGGAAAGCCGCAGAGGAGGGTTGGTCCGTCGCCGAAAGAGAGCTCGCCTCCGGCACCGCCGATATCCTTGTCCTTGACGAGATCTCCCATGCCGTCAATTCCGGCCTTCTCTCTGCGGAAACGGTCACGCGGGCCATCCGAAACAAACGGGAGGGGCTTCACCTTATCCTGACGGGCCGGAATATGCCAGGCGACCTTATCGACATCGCCGATATGGTCACGGAAATGAAGGAGATACGTCACCCCTACCACGGGGGCGGAAACGCCGTGAAAGGGATAGACTATTAACCCTGCGGGCGTTTCCCCTGAAACCTGAAACTCTGCAGCCTTCTTCACCGTCTTGCCAGATACACACTCAGGAAAATAATGGAACCCCCGATAAGCTGGGAAAAGTGGAGGGTCTCTGACAGCACAAAATAGGCCGCTATTGCTCCAAAAGCCGGAACACAGTACTGGTAGATCATCGTCCGGGAGACTCCGATCCTGGCAACCCCCCTGTACCAGAGAAAAAAGGCAATGACAATGGAGAAGATAATGGAAAAGATGACGATCAACCAGCCAATCAGAGAAAGGCGGGCCAACTCACCCCAATCGAAAAAAGAGGGTACGAAGAATCCAAGGAGAATGGAACCGGCTGCCATACTGTAGGCCGTTACCTTTAACGGTGAGTGTTTTTCCAGGAGCGGCTTGGACAGGATCGTATAGAGTGCCCAGGAAAGGCTGGCGAGAAGCGCAAGGACATTACCGGCAACATCGCCGCCCATGAAAGAAGCCCAGTCTCCCTTTGTCATGAGAATGTACACACCTGTGAATCCCGTCGCGATGGCAATAAGTCTTTTCTTCACGAATTTTTCATAGCCGAGGAGGCTGCTCAGGAACCCGCCGTAGATGGGCGACATGTTGATCAGAATGCCCACATTGACCGCCGAGGTATACTTGAGCGCAAAGGTAAAAAGAAACTGATAAAGGGCGATGCCCACGGCGCCGAGCAATGTAAGCCGCCATATATCCCGGGGCGGTACCTTTACATCTTCGAGAAAAAAGAGTAAAAGAAATAGAAGAACGCTCCCTGTGATAAACCGGATCAATATGACGTTTACCGGGGACAGGTCGCCCAGGAGAAACTTGACCGCCACCAGGTTCAGGCCCCAGATTGCTGATACGCAGAGGAGTAAAAAATCTGACAGGTGTTCACGTTCCACGCACTATTCTTAATTGCCGTGAAACCTTTGTCAATTCCTATTCGCGAAGAAGGTACAAATTTACGATGGAGAATTCGATGGACCTCAGGGAAAAAATAATCTTTGCGCTTGATGTGGACCGCTTTGAGGAGGCACAACAGCTTGTCATGGAATTCAAAGACCATGTCGGTATGTTCAAGGTCGGCAAGCAGCTTTTCACGCAGTGCGGACCTAAAATCGTTGACTATATCAAACTGAAGAACTCGAAGGTATTTCTGGACCTCAAATATCACGACATCCCCAATACGGTGGCGAAGGCCTCCATAGAAGCGGCCAAACTCGGTGTGGATATCCTGAATGTACATGCTTCAGGGGGGTTCACCATGATGAGCGAGGCAAAGCGGGCCCTTGTTGAAGCAGGCAAGAACCCGGACATCCGGCGGCCGAAGATCATAGGCGTGACGGTCCTCACAAGCCTCGACGACGACGAGCTGAAAAGGGTCGGCTTTGACATCCCCGTTATCGAACTAACGAAAAGATTGGCGCTCCTTGCCAGGGAAGCGGGGCTTGACGGCGTTGTCGCCGGGGGAAGCGAGATCGAGATGATCCGCGAACTCTGTGGAAAAGATTTTCTCATCATCACCCCCGGGGTCAGACTTGAGGAAAAAAAAGATGACCAGAAACGGACGATTACACCGCAGGAGGCCATCCGCAGAGGAGCTTCGTATATCGTTCTCGGACGAGCGGTAAGGAACGCAGCCGATCCCCGGGCCCTTTTGAAAAAAATCACCGGGGACATAGCGAATGCCCTTTCTCTATAACAAAAACAGCATCAAGGAAGCCCTGGAAAGCCATCCCGAGAAAGCCCGCAGACTTCTCATCCGGCAGGGACACGAGAAGGTCTCCGACGAATTGATCGAGGAGGCAAAGAAGCGGGGCGTGCCGTTCAGGATAGTGCCATCCGAGGCCTTCACAAAAAAATGCGGCTCTTCGCGGTCGCACGTGTGCCTGGAACGCGACGATTTTGATTATACCGATCAGGACGCCTTCCTCCAGCGTCTCGACAGTAAGAACGCTCCGTTCCTGTGCGCCCTCGACGGTGTGCAGGACCCGCAAAACCTGGGGAACATCGTAAGAAGTTCCGCCTGCCTGGGAGTGGACGCCATCATCTTCCCCAAAGACCGTTCCTGCGTGATAAACGAGACCGTAGCCAATATTTCGCGGGGCGCGACGGAATTCATCGAAGCCGTGCGGGTAACCAACCTGTCCCGATACCTTGACACCCTGAAAAAACGGGGGATATTCTGCTATGGCCTTGATGAACGAGGCGGCACGACACTGTGGGAGATCGATCTCAGGGGACCGGTGTGTCTTGTCTTCGGCGGGGAAGAAGGTTTGCGCAGGCTTACGAAAGACACCTGCGATGCAATTCTGAGGATCCCGACGAACCCCTCCTTCCCATCCCTCAATGTGGCAACTTCGTTCGCCCTCGCATCTTATGAAGTAAAAAAACAAAGACGTTGACCGACTTCCCCTCCGCTTAGACGGCGCGGGATTCTACAGCAATATTCGGGACTGCCGACATGAATCTGGTAAAGGTCTTCCGGGAAAAAGAGATGCGCGATTTCATTTCCGAGAGCTGGTCGGTGAGCGCCCCGATGACGCTCATCATGGTCTTCGACTTCCTCATCGGCATCACGGACATCTACATTGCCGGAAAGATCGGCAAGGAAATACAGGCAGTCTATGGTTTTGTGATCCAGATCTATTTCGTTTTCGTTATAATAGCCAATGCGCTGACGACGGGAACCGTTTCCGTCATCTCCCGGCTTTTCAGCTCCGGTGACAGGACAGAGCTGGGAAAGGCCATATTCTCCACAGTCGTCGTCACCACAGCGGCAGGCTTTCTTTTCGGGATACTGGGCATCATCCTGACACCCGGCCTGATAAACCTCGTGAATATCCCGCAAAACCTCAAACCACTGGGAATACCGCTGGCGCAGATATACGCCGCGGGGCTCATCTTTCATTACATTCTGATCAACACCAACGGCGTGCTGCGCTCCTGCAAGAAAGTACGTCTTTCCCTGGAGACCATGGCCATAGTCTGTGCCTGCAACATATGCCTCAATTTTCTCCTCGTTTTCGCTACGCCGGTAGGTTACAAGGGAATCGCCATGTCGACGGCGGTGAGCGTCCTGGCGGGTTGCATGCTCAATCTGCGCCACACACGTTTGTTCGTGCCGTCATGGGCAATGACCTTCGCGGGGAAGTGTGTCAGGGAAATATTCAGGATCGGCTGGCCTTTCGGGCTGAGTCAGGCCCTCTGGCAGCTTCATTCGATGGCTCTTTATCTCATATTGAGCTCTCTGCCGCGCAAGAGTGTGGAGATCCTCGCCGCGTTTTCCACAGGAATGAGGATCGAGTCTGCCGCTTTCCTTCCCGCAATCGCCTTCCATATGGCCAATGCTGTCATCATAGGCAACCTCATCGGGGAGAAAAGACATGGCAACGCCTTCCGTGCGGGTATTGTAACCGCTTTGATGGGCATATCGATCGTTATCGTCATCGCCCTTCTGGTGGTAATGGCCGCGCCCCGGCTGGCATCCGCGCTGTCAGATAATCCTGTAGTAGTCCGGGAGGCAACGACGTATCTTTACATCAATATGCTCGGTGAGCCATTTATGGCGCTCTGGGTCATTCTGGCGGGGGCGCTCAGCGGCGCCGGGGACACAAGAAGCATGATGTTCATAATAACCGCCTGCACCTGGCTTGTCCGCGTCCCCCTGTGCTACCTCTTTGTTGTTGTGCTGGGATTCGATGCCCATGCGGTATGGTGGACCATGAACCTGTCACAATTCCTTTCGGCCATGCTGATGTTAAGAAGGTATATGGGGAGGAAGTGGCTGGTGGATCACGGCGGGGCAACGGCCTAAAAGTTGGTCTTGAACCTGAAGCGCCAGCCGTCATCACGGGAATCGAGACGGCTGTCGTCCTTGCGTTCCACGACGACACCGCGCCCCAGCATCACCTCGCTTGATTCGGAAACCTTGACGCCGACGCCTACATCAGCCTTGTGTTCTTTTTTGGGTTCGGGAGCCACCCCTTTCCTGGTGTCAAGGTCCTCGACCTTTTCAAGCGTAAACCGGGGCTGATCCTCGAATGCTTTCGACGGTTGCTCCGGCTCCTTGCCTTTTTCTTCGAGAACTTCGATCGTATACACGGTGGAATTCTCCCCTGTCGTCCTTGAAACGGCAACGGGTTTGAGCCGGACCTGGCTTGCCTTTTGCGGCTTCACGCTTCTTGTTACAACGTGGTAGCCGGTGCCGTCATACTCGAGAAAACCATGGGGGTTTTTTACGGACGGGCCGCTGGGAAGGTTGTCCTGCTGAATGGTCCCCGTCCTCCTTGCCTCAGAATTGCCAACCGGCATAGGATCGGCCTTTACCTTTCCCGTGAATAAGAACGTGACGACAAGCAGAACGGATAATGGGGGAACCAAGAATGCTCTTACAGGGACCATGTCATGTCAATTATAAAGTAAGTTGAAAAAAAAGCAAAGTTTTTGTATGCTTAACCTGCCATGAAGGAACCGCGGTATTACAGTACCAACGATCCCGCTGAATGGGTCAACTTCGAGACCGCCCTGCTTACCGGTATGGCCTCGAAATACGGACTTTACATGATCGCCCGCAGCGATATCCCCGTTTTGCCCGCGGGACGTATAAACGCTATGAAAGGCATGAGTTACGCGGCAATAGCCTACGAGGTTCTGGAACCCTTCCTCGGGCGCGAGATACCCGCCGCGAAGTTAAAGTCGCTGCTCGACGACGCCTATGACGAAAAAAAGATCCCTACGATAGTCCAGCATATCACGGGAAAAACGTACATTATGTGGCTCACCCGGGGACCCACATATTCATTCAAAGACTATGCGGCGCGGTTCTTCGGCCGGATGCTTAATTATTTCCTGGGAGCCAGAGGATTACTGAGGACAGTTATCGTCGCCACGAGCGGCGACACGGGCGGGGCTGTAGCCGATGCCCTTCTTGGCCTCGACAACATCGACAACATCGTCTTTTATCCGAGGGGTTCCATAAGTGAAGGTCAGAGAAGGCAGATGACGACCCTGGGGCAGAATGTTCATGCCTTTGAAGTCAACGGCGATTTCGATATCTGTCAGGCGCTGGCGAAGAGCATCCTGGGCGACAGGTCATTCGCCGGCGAGATATTCGGTGACCCCGACCGGTTCACCTCGGCCAATTCCATCAGTGTCGGAAGACTCCTCCCCCAGGCGGTTTATCCTTTTTATGCCTATTCACAGATAGACCCGGGAGAACCGTTCATAGCCAGCATTCCTTCGGGAAATTTCGGCAACATGATGGGAACGGTCATTGCCAGGCAAATGGGGCTCCCCGTGGAGCGGATCATCTGCGGAGTCAACGAGAACAGGGAATTCCCCGATTTTCTATCCAGCGGGAGCTACCTGGTGCGCCCATCCGTCAAGTCGCCCTCATCGGCGATGATAGTTTCACATCCAAGCAACCTGGCGCGTCTCATCGATTTTTACGGCGGCCACATGTTCGACGAACGGGACTCTTCGACAGGAAACGTGACAAAACCAGGCGCCATCGACCGCATGCCCGACATGGAGGCCATGCGGCGGGACATCGTTTCCATGGGGATCACCAATGCAGAACATTTCGAGACAATGAAGGCTGTCTACGAGCGATATGGTATCATACTTGATCCTCACGGTGCGGTGGGCTGGGCTGCTCTGGAACACCATCTTGGAGGAAAACACGGCCGACCGGCCGTAGTGTACGAGACGGCGGACCCCGGTAAATTCCCCGAAGACGTCCGGCAGGCCATAGGCATAACGCCCGAGCTGCCGCCGGGCATGAAAAAACAGGCGGTCCTTCCGGAAAGGATTTACACCGTTGGTGCGGATCCTGAACTTACTCCCGAAGGTCTCAAACTGTCATCGGCCCAGGTAGACGAAGCAAAAGAAGCAATCCGAAGAATATACGGCGCCTGAGGCCCGCCTCTCGAATGCGGGACGTACGTGCCGAACCGGGCCGCCGCTTCTCAATGGAGCAAATGAAATCCACCCGGTCGCCCCTTCCACTGATCGCAATCCTGATCCTCTGCATCCTTCCCGCGGGATGTTTCTTGTCCGAAGGTATCGGAGACATAGACGTCAAGACATTGAAAACCCTGATGGAAAAGGAGAAGAGGCTCCTCGTTGTCGATAATCGCACCACCCTCGAATATGCCTCGGGCCACATACCGGGAGCCATCAACATCCCCGAGGAGGAATTTTACAGGATCACGGCTCTGCTGCCTCCGGAAAAAGATACCCCTGTCGTTTTTTATTGCAGGGGATATGGCTGAGCCCCCAGCCTTAAGGCCGCGGTCGCGGCCAGAAACTCGGGTTATACAAACGTTATGACCTGTCTTGCAGGCTATCCCGCCTGGGCGAAAAAGGGTAATCCGGTAGAACGATAACCGCGCCCATGCCCTTTTCTCGCAAGGATCCCGGAATTCCTGCGTTGACATAACAATCCCGTTGCCATACAATAAACGAAAATGATTTCTATTTAGGATACAGATGGAGAAGCATAGCCACATCCTCAAGGAACTCGAACTCAAAGCAACACCGAAGAGACTCGCTATTCTCGACGTCCTGTCGTGCGCATCTACCTATCTCAGCCCGGAAGAGGTATGGACGAGGTTGAAGGAGCGCTTCTCGACCGTAGGCCTTCCGACGGTGTATCGCAACCTGGAGGAATTGGCGGAAGGCGGCGTCATCTTCAAGGTGATCCATCCCGATCGGAAGCTTTATTATTTCTTCTGTGATAACAGGAAACACCACCACCATTTCATCTGCACATCGTGTAAAAGAGTGGACGACCTTAATTTTTGTGCTTTCAAGGAGATTGAAAAAGAAGTCTCCGAAACCCTGAACGGCACCATATCATCCCACATCATGCAAGTGTTCGGCGTCTGCAGGCACTGTACTCCGGTGAAGGAGGTAAAATGAAAAAGGTCCGGCAGACAATCGTCCTCTTACTTGCGGTACTCCTCGTAACTGTCCTGTCTTCCTGTGGAACCCGTGACAAGGAACCCGGGGACGGCCGGAAGAAGATAACCGTAGTGACTACCCTCTTTCCGCTCTATGACTTTACACGGGCAATCGCCCGGGACAAGGCCGACGTTACACTTTTGTTGCCGCCGGGAGTGGAGGCCCACGCCTTTGAGCCAAAACCGGCTGACATGGTACGGATCGACTCTGCCCGGCTTTTCGTTTACACCGGCAAATATATGGAGCCCTGGGCAGAGGAAATCCTGAAGGGCACCTCGAACAAATCCCTCATCGTCAGGGACGCGAGCCGGGGCATCAAGCTCATGCGCACCACCGAAAAAGACCACGACGAAGCAGATGACGAGGACGGGCACGGGCACGGCGATCACGGTACGTATGACCCGCATATATGGCTCGATTTCGAAAACGCGATGAAAATGGTCGATACCATCGCCGATGGATTATCTGCGGCCGATCCAGCAAACAGCGCGTTCTACAAACAAAATGCCGCCCGGTACAAGGAAGAACTTCTCGCCCTTGACGCAAGGTTCCGCGAGACCCTCAGGACATGCAGGAAAAAAGTCCTCGTTCACGGCGGTCATTTCGCCTTCGGGTATCTGGCCCGTAGATACGGTCTTGAATATGTCAGTGCCTACCAGGGCTCTCCGAATGCAGAGCCCACTGCCAGAAAGATCATCGCGCTTGAGAAAATAATCAAGGAAAAGGGTGTCCGGTACGTCTATTTCGAAGAGCTGATAAACCCGAAAGTCTCCGAGCTCCTCTCGAGGGAGACGGGGGCCACACTTCTCAGTCTCCACGGGGCTCACAATATAACCAAAGACGAATTTGCAAAAGGCTCGACTTTCATCTCCCTCATGGACGTCAACCTTGCAAACCTGAAAATAGGCCTCGAATGCAGATAACCGACGTCATCGCCACAGACCGCCTCGGTTTTCGCTTCAATTCCATCGAAATAGTAAGCGATGTCACCTTCACCCTCAAACGAGGGGAATTCCTGGGGATAGTTGGACCGAACGGCTCGGGGAAGACCACCCTCATCAGGCTCCTTCTTGGTCTCCTGAAGCCGACGAACGGCTCCGTGACGCTTTTCGGACAGAGCGCCGCGTTGTTCAATGAGTGGCGAAAGATCGGCTACCTTCCCCAAAAAATGGCCACCTTCAATCCTCACTTTCCCGCTACGGTGCGTGAGGTCGTCGGAATGGGACTCCTCGCTCGCAAGACCTTCCCCAGAAGAACATCACGGGGTGACCGGGAATTGATAGATGCCGCACTCGCGCTGATGGATATCAATTCCATCAAAGACAAGCTGATCGGGGAACTCTCCGGTGGGCAGCAACAGCGCACCCTGATAGCAAAGGCACTCGTCGCCGATCCCGAGCTCCTTATTCTCGACGAGCCGACAACGGCCCTGGATCCCGAAGGACGGGAAAGGTTTTTTGCCACTTTGAAAAACATCAACGCTGACAAGGCCGTGACGATAATCATGATCACACACGATTTAGGAACAATCGGCCAACATGCTTCGAGGCTTCTCTATCTCGATAAAAACCTTATTTTTTACGGAGGATTTGACGATTTTTGCCTCTCCAAAGACATGACAGACTACTTCGGGGAGCATTCACAGCACCTTATCTGCCACAGGCATGAAGCAGGGGACCCGGGATTTAAGGGCCCGGGGGTCGGACAATAAGAATGAAACCTGAGGCATACCATGGACTTTCTTGACCTCTTCAGTCATGGCTTTATCCAGAGGGCACTCGTGGCGGGTTGTTTCATCGCCGTGCTGTGTTCCGTGCTGGGAACCTTTCTTGTGCTGCGGCGCCTCTCTCTGATCGGTGATGGGCTTGCCCATGTCACCTTCGGCGGTGTCGCCGTGGGTCTCCTTTTCGGGGCCTACCCTTTCTATATGGCAATCCCTATCGTCATGGCGAGCGCCCTGGGAATTCTCAAGCTCATAGACAAAGCCCGTCTTTACGGCGATGCGGCGATAGGCATCGTGTCGTCGCTCGGGATTGCCGGAGGCATCCTGATAGCCAGCGCGGCCGGAGGGTTCAATATCGATCTCTTCAGCTATCTTTTCGGAAACATTCTCGCCATAAGCCGCGTGGAGGTGTGGACCTCCGTTCTCCTGTGTTTCTGTCTCATCGTCGTCATTGCTCTTTATTACCACGAACTCCTCGCCATTACCTTCGATGAGGAAGCGGCAAAGGCTTCGGGGATAAAGACGACACGGATCAACCGTATCCTCGTTCTCCTTACGGCATTGACCGTAGTCCTTGCCATGAAGGTGGTGGGGATAATGCTCGTATCGGCCCTGCTCATCATCCCGCCGGTGACGGCCCTCCAGTTCGCCCGCGGCTTCAAGACCACCATTATCATATCCTGCCTCACAGGAATTGTCGCGGTTATGGCCGGTGTCACCATATCGTTTGTCCTTGATTTGCCTGCCGGTGCCAGCATAGTCATAGTGAGTTTTGGCATCTTCCTCGTGTCCTTCCTTGGTGCCCGTTTAAGACTCAAGGGCATCTCCCGGCGCTAGCAAGACTCCTCGGGCACAACCCGTCACCTATCACGTTGCTTTTTGCCGATAACTATTCGTATTTTCAGCCAGAATATTGGTGGAAAAAAGATGGGTCCATGCGTTGACAAGGTAAAACTTGAACATTATATTACCCTAGACGCGAAAAATTTCAGGAGGAGACGAAAATGGCAAGAAAAGTAATCGGAATAGACCTGGGCACTACCAATTCAGTCGTCGCTGTTATGGAAGGCGGCGAGCCGAAGGTCATCATAAATGAGGAAGGCAGCAGGCTTACACCGAGCGTGGTCGCGTTTACAAAGGATGGTGAGGTTCTAGTAGGGCAGACTGCGAAGAGGCAGGCCATAACAAACCCCGAGAATACAATATTCTCGATAAAGAGATTCGTAGGAAGACGATTTAATGAGGTGCAGGAAGAGATCAAGACGGTGCCTTTCAAAGTCGTCGGCGATCAGGAAGGCAACGTGCGCGTTGATGTCCGCGGTAAACAGTATACTCCTCAGGAAATCTCGGCATTCGTTCTTCAGAAACTGAGAAAGTCCGCGGAGGCCTACCTGGGCCAGCAGGTTGATGATGCGGTTATTACCGTCCCCGCCTATTTTAACGATTCACAGCGCCAGGCGACGAAAGACGCCGGCAGGATCGCGGGACTCAACGTACTCCGTATAATAAATGAGCCAACGGCTTCGGCACTGGCTTACGGTCTTGACAAGAAAAAGGATGAGACCATCGCCGTATACGACTTCGGCGGCGGCACTTTCGATATATCGATCCTGGAAGTCGGCGACAACGTTGTGGAAGTCAAGTCCACAAACGGCGACACGCATCTCGGCGGCGACGACATCGACCAGCGGGTTATAGACTGGATAGTCTCTGAATTCAGGAAAGACCAGGGGATCGATCTTTCCAAGGACAGGATGGCCCTGCAAAGGTTGAAAGAAGCGGCGGAGCGTGCAAAGGTGGAGCTATCGACAACCGTCGAGACGGAGATCAACCTCCCCTTTATCACGGCTGATGCATCGGGCCCAAAACACCTCAACATGAAACTGAGAAGGGCGGAGCTGGAAAAGCTTGCCGACGATCTTTTTCAGAGGACAATGCAGCCCTTAAGAAGGGCACTCGAAGACGCCAAGATCGCGACGAACAAGATCGACGAGGTTGTTCTCGTCGGCGGTTCCACAAGGATTCCCAAGGTCCAGGACATCGTGAAGGAGTTCTTCGGCAAGGAACCCCACCGGGGCGTGAACCCCGATGAGGTTGTGGCCCTCGGCGCTGCCGTTCAGGCGGGCGTCCTCGCGGGTGAGGTAAAGGACGTTCTTCTACTCGACGTCACCCCGCTGTCGCTTGGTATAGAAACACTGGGAGGGGTGTTGACCCGGATAATCGAACGCAATACAACCATCCCTACCAAGAAAAGCCAGGTTTTTACGACCGCTGAAGACAGCCAGACGAGCGTCGAAATTCACGTGCTCCAGGGAGAGCGCGAGATGGCCAGGGACAACAGAACCCTGGGAAGGTTTCATCTTATCGGGCTGCCTCCTGCACCGCGGGGGATTCCACAGATCGAGGTAACCTTCGACATCGATGCAAACGGCATACTCCATGTATCCGCGAAAGACACGGCCACCGGCAAGGAGCAGAGCATCCGCATCACGGCATCCACGGGCCTTTCCGAAGAAGATATCCAGAAAATGGTTCGCGATTCCGAGACTCACTCCGAGGAGGACCGCAAGAGGAAACAGGATGTCGAGCAGCGCAACCAGCTCGACAACATAATATACACAACCGAGAAAACCCTCAACGAGAATAAGGATAAACTCACGGCTGACGATATCAGGACAGTCGAGGACTTGTTGAGCCCCGCAAAAGACGCCATCAAGAGTGGTGATTCCGAAAGGATCAAGAAGGCAGCGGAAGATCTGACAAAGGCCTCCCATAACCTCGCCGAGATACTCTACAAGAAGTCATCACAAACAACATCGCAGGGCGCCCCCGGGCAGGAGACAGGACAGCAGCAGGCCCAGCAGGGCGGCGGCAGAAGAGACGATGATGTGGTGGACGCGGAATTTGAGGATGTGAAACGCTAGGGGGAATTAATGGTAATCGGCTTAAAAAACGATAAAAGCATAAAAGACAGGATGTTCATACCGGCGGAACTACCCGTTCTGCCGTTGAGGGGAACGGTGGCGTATCCCGACCTCGTCATGCCCCTCATAGTAGGGCGTGAAAAATCCATACGTCTTGTCGATGAGGCAATGAGTAAAGACAAGATGATAGCCATCATCACGCAGAAAAATCCCGATATAGAAGATCCGGGAGCTGAGGATCTTTATACTGTCGGAACCGTCGCGACCATAATGAAAATGGTCAAGATGGTGGACGGCAGCCAGCGGGTCGTCATCCAGGGACTGTGCCGCTGCAAGGTCATCGAATTCACCGAGGCAGACCCCAACATCAAGGCAAGCATCCTTCCGGTGTTCGAAGACTATCAGAAAGACATCGAGATAGATGCGATGTACATTAATCTCAAGAATCTCTACCGCAAGGCCATAGAAATGGCTCCGTACCTCTCATCGGAGCTGGCCCAGATAGCCTCCAAGGTCGAGAACCCGGGAAACCTCGCAGACCTTATCGCCTCGACGATCAACATATCCGTGATCGAGAAACAGGAGATACTGGAGAAGATCGACCTCAAGGAGAGGTTGAAGAAAGCAACGATCTACCTCAACAGAGAGGTAGAGACGCTGGAACTGAGCAGCAAGATCCAGTCGCACGTCAAGGAAGGCATTGACAAAACCCAGCGCGAATACTACCTGCGCGAACAGCTCAAGGCCATCCAGAAGGAACTTGGCGAAAGCGACGACAAGATAAACGAAGTAGACGAGCTGAAGAAAAAGATAAAAGATGCGAAGATGCCCGACGAAGTGCGCAAGGTTGCCGACAAGGAACTCGACAGGCTTTCAAAGATGAGCAGCATGTCGGCGGAATACACCGTTGCCCGGACATACCTCGACTGGCTCACCGAGCTGCCGTGGTCGAAGGCGACTGAAGACAACCTTGACATCGACGGAGCATCGACGATCCTCGACGAAGACCATTACGATCTGGAAAAGGTCAAGAAAAGAATCCTGGAGTATCTGGCGGTGAGGAAGCTCAAGGCCGACATGAAGGGGCCTATACTGTGTTTCGTCGGGCCTCCCGGCGTCGGAAAGACATCGCTGGGCAAGTCCATTGCCCGGGCCCTTGGCCGGAAGTTCATGAGAATCTCCCTCGGCGGCATCAGGGATGAAGCAGAGATACGCGGGCACAGACGTACATACGTCGGCGCCCTTCCCGGCCGCATCGTTCAGGGCATTAAGAAGGCCGGGTCCAACAACCCCATATTCATGCTCGACGAGGTCGACAAGATAGGTATGGATTTCAGGGGCGACCCATCGAGCGCTCTGCTTGAAGTCCTTGACCCGGAACAAAACTTCTCCTTCAGCGATCACTATCTCGAGGTCCCTTTTGATCTTTCGAAGGTTATGTTCATAGCGACGGCAAACATGCTTGACCCGATACCGCCGGCACTGAAGGACCGGATGGAAGTACTGGAACTCCCCGGCTACACGGAGGAGGAAAAACTTATGATCGCCCGGCAGTTCCTTATCCCGAAGGAGCGTTCCGAGCACGGCCTCTCAGAGGACCATATCGAATTCGAAGACGAGGCCCTGAAGGTAGTGATACGTTCCCATACACGCGAATCGGGCGTCCGTAACCTTGAAAGGGAGATAGCCGCCATATGCAGGGCTGTAGCCAAGGACGTGGCACAGGGCAAAACGCAGAAACAGATAATCACCGCCGATAGTATCCACACCTTTCTCGGACCCATCAAGTTCTTCTCCGAAGTAGCGGAGCGCACGAAATACTCCGGGGTGGCCACGGGCCTTGCCTGGACCCCGACAGGCGGCGACATACTTTTCATCGAATCAACGAAAATGCGCGGCAAGGGCGGCCTGTCACTGACGGGGCAGCTCGGCGACGTGATGAAGGAATCGGCCCAGGCGGCCTTAAGCTATATCAGGAGCAAGTACGGCGACTATAAGATTCCCGAGGACTTTTTCGAGAAGAACGACCTCCACGTACACGTACCCCAGGGGGCCATTCCCAAGGACGGGCCGTCGGCAGGCATCACGATGCTTGTTTCACTCGTCTCTCTGCTGACGGACAGACCGGTGCGCAACGACGTAGCCATGACAGGCGAAATCACCCTGCGCGGTCTCGTTCTCCCCGTGGGAGGGATCAAGCAGAAGGTCCTCGCCGCACGGCGCGCCGGGATCAGGAATATCGTCCTGCCCAAGCTCAACGAGAAGGACCTCGAAGAGGTCCCCGAGAGCATCAAAAATGGTATGGACTTCAAGTTCATAGAAAAAATGGATGAGGCAATAGAAATCTGCCTCGCCGCGAGGTAAAGAAGACGGGATTTGTAGCTCGGTAATAGCAGACAGAACAACAGACGGGGCAAGCACACACATGCTTGTCCCGTCTTCTTTTTCGCTCCGGGCCGGTCTGCCCGGTTATTTTCAGAACCTTTACCCTATCCTCCTCACTTCTCCACCGCCTTCAGCTCCTTCGCCCTGTCCGGCTCGAGGTCGGCCTTATCAAAGGCGACATCATCGGGGAGGATGAGGGAAAACTCCCGGGAGTCATCGATCTCCGTTACGGCCTTATCGACCGAAAAATCCAGGACATGGCCTCCCATCTTGCCGTCGGCACGGAGAAAGTGAAGGTGATAGCCGGGCACGTTGACACCTTTCGCAAAGGACGGACACCAGAAACCGACCATCGTTCCGGAAACCTCGGTAAGCTCGAAGACCGGCTGGGTCTTTACAACCTCCGTCAGCTGCGGGTATGGCTTCTTCTGTGCAGGAACGCTCCTCGCCTTTACCATGCTGAACGTCCCCGTGATCTTGATCGCATAGAAAGCGTTGCGCGTAGGAAAGGCCTTCTCGGTCTGTGCGGTGAAGCTTGCGAAGGTGACACCTTTCCCAAGAGGAATCGTCCTGTCCGCTCTGAAGAAGGTGACTGCAGCGAAGGGGGTCTTGACCTCCGGCCCCGGCCGCAGGACGGCGCCCGTGGACGTCACCTGATAGAAAACCCCGTCGAGAAGAACCATCTCGCCGTCGAGGGTGGCGAAAGTCCCAAGGCCGAAATCGCCTTTCGTGCGCAACTCGCCAAGAGTCGTGGGACCGTCATACACTCCTGTCATAAGTGCGTCTATCGTCGACACCTGCGTGATCGTATCCTCCCCGGCACGACACATGACCGCCGGGAGAACCGCGCATACAACCATCAATACCGTTAGGAAACGTTTTGTCATATCCATTGCCGCCTCTATTACGGTGCCAGCTGGACCTGGTCACCGAATCTCTCTTTCAGCGCATCAGCCAGAGAATCGGCCTTGCCCTGCGATTCGAATTCCACCATCAATTCACCGCCATCCCCCACCACAAGACGGCCGAAGGGCCTTACCACCTCCGCCACGTCATCGGGCTCGACGGTCCACCAGCCGCGGGTTCGCCTCAACAACTCCTCACCCTTGAGCTTCTGGGGAGTCACAAGGTCTATGGAGCGAAACCAGGCGTCCCACCCTATCTGCGCCGGGGCGCGCATGACGGGGGCCACGGGATCATGATAGATCCTGCACCTTCCGAAGAGACGAAGACGGATCATGTAAGCACCTCATCGACCAGTTTTTTCAAGGCGGCATCCTCCGGCAGACCATCTTTTGGAACAACGATACCCCTCATTGACAATGCCCTGGCAAGACAGAAGATGTAGATTGCAGCGGCGGAGCGCTCGTCAGCCCCTATGCCGCGCTGCATGGCGGCAGCCCAGGATCTCTCAAAAAATTTCAGCGCTATTTCGCGAAAACGACGAAGGCGCTCATCACGTGACGAGACGCCGACCGCCTGAAGAAACTCTTTCTGGGCCGTCTCGATGGCGGCGAAAACTCCACGCATATAGCGTATCTGGGGGTCGCGTCCCCATGTGTCATTATCGGTCATCTCTCCTCCACGGGGCCGAGCTTTCCTTCCGGACATACTCGTGCACCATCATCCGGGCAAGAGTGTTTCCAGGGTCGACTAATAAAATAATGAAATGCGGCCGGAGTGTCAATCGCAAAGGCTTGTCTGTAGAGCACCGGCGGTGTTGCCTTCGCTATTTTTTTTCTTTACAAGACCACTTTGGCTGGACCATACTTTAGGATTATGAAGAAAGCATTTCCCCGTGTCATCACCCTGTTCACCTTGATCCTGCTCGTTTTGGCCGTATCCGGACAGGCGGCGGCCGCCCAACCCACAGACATGTTTCTCCTCGCCTTCGGCAAGGGAAAGGTCGAGGTAAAGCTCTACTCCGATTATTTCTGCGGGGCCTGCAAGGCGCTTGAGCCTAACGTCGAATATCTCATTGCCGACCTCGTAAAGCGAAACATCATTACAATCACTTTCGTCGACTCCCCAATGCATAAACACTCTGCCCTGTATGCCCGCTATTTTCTTTACATACTGAACGCCAGGAAGGATATAAGCCACGCACTCAAAGCGCGTGCGACCCTGTTCGAGGCTGCGCAGCAGAATATCAGCGATCAAGACAAACTGGAGGAATTCCTCACCGCAAAAGGTTTCAAACTGAAGCCCTTCGACGCCAAACCGGTCTTCAATATCCTTCAAGGGTACCTCCGCATCGATCATGTAAATGCCACACCCACCTGCGTCGTGGTACGGGACGCCAGGAAGGAATTCCATCAGGGGTCGGCAGACATAACCAAAATGCTGGAAAACCTGAAATAGCCCGACGGGGAGGGGCCATGGAAGACAGGGACGATGAAAAAAGGAAGCTCCTTGAGGAATCGTGTGTCATAGCGATCGTCGGCCTGTCATTGGACGAACAGAAGGCAAGCAATGTCGTCGCCGTCTACCTCATGGCCCACGGGTACAGGATCATTCCCGTCAACCCCTGCCATGCCGAAATACTGGGACAGAAATCGTATCCGTCGCTTTCCGACGTGCCGGAGAAGATCGACATTGTCGATATATTCATGAAGGCCGAAAACGTCCTGCCTGTTGTGGAAGAAGCGATCAAGCTTGCTCCGAAGGCAATCTGGCTCCAGCTTGGCATCGTGAACGAGGAAGCCAGAAAACTGGCTGAATCGAGCAACATCCCCTTCTTCATGGACCAATGTATCAAGCAGCAGCATACAAGGCTCTTCGTAAAATGAGAATGACAGACCCCCTACCGGGGCTGAGATAGAGAGTGTCATCAGAATAACCAATCGCCATCTAACGAAGGTGCTATTACAATCATGGACAGGAATATTTCCTCACACCACACTTCGTCTCATAACGAACCGGCCGACCTCTTTCTTACCGGCGGGACCCTTATCAACGTCTATTCCGGGGAACTGCTCGAGGCCAACATTGCAGTAAAGAACGAAAAGATTATTTATGTGGGTCCCTCCGCACATCAGGCCGGAAAAGTAACGAGGACCCTCGATGTCAGCGGTAAGATCATCGCGCCCGGCTACATAGAACCGCATTTTCATCCCTGGGACGTTTACAACCCGGTGTCAATCGGCGAAGAGGCGTTAAGGCGAGGGACCACGACCGCCTTCAGCGACGACCTGATCTTCTACATTGAAATGGGGCCGAAGCTTTTTCAGGACTTCATGGACGCCTTTTCGAAAATGCCGATAAAGTATTACTGGTCACTGAGGACGGCGCCGCAGTCTCCCATGAAAGACGAAAAACAGGTCTTTTCCGTGGAGAATCTCACCGATGTCCTTGAGAACCCCTGGATCCAATCCATCGGGGAGATTACGCGATGGATGGATTTGATTGACGGCGATCCGGAAATGGCCCGGGTGATCGCCAGAACCAAAGAACTGAAAAAAAGGGTCGACGGTCACACCGCGGGCGCCAAGTATGATAAACTGAACCGGCTTGCCATGGCGGGCATCGAATCCTGCCATGAAAGCATCAACGGTCAGAACGTTCTTGACAGGCTGAGATTGGGCTTCTACGTTATGCTACGGGAAAGCTCCCTTCGGCCGGATTTAAGCCTGCTTCTCAAGACAGTCGCCAGGAGCCGCGTCCTCACCGATCGTCTTCTGCTGACTACCGATGGTTCAATGCCGGAATACTATCACCGGCACGGTGTCACCGATCACCTGATCAGGATAGCCCTCAAAGAGGGCATCGATCCGATCAGCGCCTATCGAATGGTGACCATCAACCCGGCGGTCTATTTCGGATTTGACCACAAGATCGGAGGAATCGCTCCCGGACGGGACGCCGATATGGTCATCCTGGAAGACATTCTTAACCCCACCCCGGAGACCGTCATTTCCCGGGGCAAAGTAGTCGTCGAAAAAGGTCGCCTCATCGAACCGTTCCCCGAGGTGGGATGGGAAAAATTCTTCCCCGCCGCTTCCTTCTCCAAACGCGAGTGGGTCGCAAACAGGGACCTTTTCAGAATCCCCGTTTCCGGGCCAGTCACCCGTTTTCCCGTTATCGAGCTTCTCAATCCCGCGATCACGCGGACCGACTGGACTGATTTCGATTCCAAAGACGGATTCCTGGATGTTGACACGTCGCGGTTTCTCATCGTCGCCGTCATAAGCAGGGACGGCAGCTGGATAACCACGGGGCTCCTCAAGGGTTTCGGCAATGGAGTTGAAGCCCTCGTTTCCACTTACAATACGGCGGCGCAGATACTGGTGATCGGAAGCAACACCGAGGCGATGACGGCGGCGGTAAACAGAGTCCTTGAAATAAAGGGAGGTATCGTCATGTACGACAAGGGCAAGCCCTGCTACGAACTGCCCCTGCCCATCGGCGGAGTCATGTCGGAGAAAAGCCTGCCCGCTCTCGCCGAAAAGGAGAAAGAATTCCAGTCAATCCTTTTTTCAAAGGGATACCCCCATCATGACCCCTTGTACAGCCTTGTTTTCCTGCCAAACGATTTTCTGCCCGAAGTCAGGATCAACTATCGGGGCATTATAGATGTAAAGACCAATAAGGTCCTCTGGCCCAGGAGAGATCTGGTCTGATACCCTGCCCTCTAACTTAGCCCGCTGCGGGCATCAAGCTCTTTAAAAGTCTTCAAACTGATCAGTGCATCGAGTTCAATGGCGCGCCCGCCGCGATTCGAACGCGGGGCCTTTGGCTCCGGAGGCCAACGCTCTATCCAACTGAGCTACGGGCGCTTGGAAGGGTTACATTATACCATATAAAGGACTGGTGCCAAGAGTTTTTCGCCGAATACACGGGCGGGCTCTTCCCTTTTTTGTGTTGCCCGTGATATGCTTCTTTCCACGAGCACATAAGACCATCCATGAGACAGAAAAGAAGGTATATTACTTATCTTATCGGTGCCGGCATAACTGTTATCTTCGTTCTTCTGGCCCTCGTCAGGTTCGTTCCCTTTGAACGGCTCGAGATGCTTCTCTACGACCTTCGCTATCAGCTTCGGGGCATGGCGCAGGCGCCCGGCCAGATCGTCGTTGTCGGCATCGACGACAGGAGCCTCCAGGCGATCGGCAGGTGGCCATGGAACCGGGACAAGATGGCTGACCTCGTAGGCCGCGTGAACTCCATGGGAGCACGGGTCATCATGCTCGATTTCATATTCAGCGAGCCCTCGCCCTATGACGACAAGCTGGCCGCCGCGATGAAGGTGAGGGGAAATGTCGTCCTGCCTTTCGTCTTTGATTTTGAAGGGAACTCGCCTCAGAAGATCGATGACGCCCTTCTCGATAACGCCTTCATGGTCATACAGAAGGAGAATCTCTTCAACATCCACAGGCCAATAACCGCAAAGGGTGTTCTCCTGCCGGTACCGGCTTTTTCTGCAAACTCCGCTGCCATGGGCTACATCAATATGCTTCCCGACCAGGACGGAAAACTCCGCTGGGAAGCCCTTGTAGTCTCCTATATGGACCAGCTTTATCCCTCTATCGACCTTCAGGTTGCAAGACTTTACCGTGGTCTTTCTCCGGCGGATATGAGCGTGGAGGCTACGAATTCGGTTGCACTGGGCAAGACCGTCCTCGCCACGGATCCCTTCGGAAAAATGCTCATTCCCTACTACGGTCCCCACAATACCTTTCCCGTGATTTCCGCTCTGGACGTGCTGGAAGGAAAGGCGAACCCTTCGTCGATCCGGGACAGGATCGTCCTCATCGGTCCCACGGCGGTAGGTATCCATGACAAGATCGTCACTCCCGCATCGGCGATCATGTTCGGTGTTGAAAAACACGCAAACATGATCGGGGCAATCCTTGAAAACCAGAACATCCGCTTCGTGGGGCGTACGGCCAACATTCTTATCATTATTTTTATGGGAACCGTCTTTACGCTGCTCATCGTACGCATGAGGGCCGTTGCGGGCGCCTTTTGCGCCGCTCTTTGCATAAGCATCCTTTTTGCCGCCGGCTATGTCCTGTTCTTTACCTGGAGGTTGTGGATCGATATCAGTTACGCCGGAAACGCCATTATCGTCATCTATTTCGTCTCCACCGCCTTCCGTTATGCGACGGAAGAACGCTACGCCAGACAGATCAGGAGCATGTTCTCCAGCTATGTTACGGAGAAGATCGTCAACGAACTGATCAGGAACCCCGAACTGGCAAAACTCGGTGGGGAACGCCGCGAAGTCACAGTCCTCTTCTCTGATGTAAAGGGTTTCACCACCTTCTCCGAACACCACTCACCGGAACAGGTGGTGGCCATCCTCAATGAATACCTGACGGAAATGACGAATATCATCATCCGGTGGGACGGCACCCTCGACAAGTTCGTTGGCGACATGATAGTCGCCTTCTGGGGGGCCCCTTTGCGCCAGCCCAACCACGCCGAGCTCGCCATTAAATGCACCCTCCACATGAAACAACGCCTGGCCGAATTAAGGGAAGGCTGGCTCAGGGAAGGCCGTATCCCCCTGGATGCAGGCTTCGGTCTTAACACGGGCGAGGTCGTGGTGGGAAATATTGGTGCCGAAGGCAAGAAGATGGACTATACTGTCATCGGCGACAACGTAAACCTGGGATCTCGCATCGAGGGGCTTACCCGCAAGTACGGCGCGGAGATCATCATCACCGAAGCAACACTTGACAAGGTACGGGACCTCGTCGCTGCAAACCGGTTCGGTCACCTTCTGATACGGGGGCTCGACATTGTGGCGGTAAAAGGGAAGGCAGAGCCAGTGCGCATTTACGAGGTCGCCTCCCTCGGTGAGGGTTCTGACTGTCAGGTGATTGAATGCGAAGAAAAAGAGGCAACCGTGTTCCTGGAAAAATAATTCGCGCGCTCCGGCCCCTCGGCTTTTTCGCCGGAAAACCGTCAGGGAACCGGCACGCCCGGATATGCCTTTCCCGATGAAGTACCGCTCAGTGTCGATGCCCCGTAACTTCCGTTGGCAGACCCATTAAATCCGACAGGGAGTGGAAATGTCCCTACTCCAGCGGGGGCATTGCCGCCCACATTTCCCGTCCATTTCCCTGAGTTCCAGGACGTCACAGTCACACTCCCGGCGACCCCGTTTGCGCCCGTGACGGCAAAGGGTGTGCCGACAAGATTAGCCGGATTGCCCCCGAAGCTGCCCGTTACATTCGTGGAAGTCCAGTTAGCGGGCTGCGCGCCGGCGCTGGGCCCCCAGAACTTGACATTATTGAATGAAACCAGGACCCAATTAGTGGTGCCGGTCGAGCCCTGAACACTCGGGATGGTGCCAACAAGAACCGCGGGTGTCACAATTGGTTCCTGGGTCAGCACGCTCGGCACCACGCCGGATGCGCTGCCGCTGATCGTCCCCGTGCCGGCAACCTCTCCGGAAAACGTTCCCGTGGCCGTTCCGCTGAAGCTGAAAGGCTGGGTATACGCGCCCACACCGCCAGGGGCACTGCCGTTTGCCACGGTCGCCGTCCAGGTACCTGAGTTGCCCGTCGGCGAATCCGTACCGATGGCCCTGACATAGGCGGACATACCGCTGCCTGACGCAATAAAATTGACTCCCGAGGGACCGCCCTGGAAGTTCCAATAGTTTCCCGTTACCGATTCGGCCTGCCAGGATTGGGGGCTCCCCGTTGCGGTGGGCCCGTAAAATTTGACGTTGTTAAACGACACGTTCACTCCAAAATCCGCATTTCCTATCCCGCCCTTCAGGTAAGGCACACTTCCTACAAACACATTGGGAATGACCGGCGGCGGCGTGAAAAGAGTTGTCGTAGTGGCCGGGGAGGTAAGACTGGTGAGTTGAACGTTAAGATTGCCGTTGCCTGCGCCCGCCGAGGCCGTTGTGTTTTCTGCCTGGGGTGAGCTGGTGCCGGACCCTCCGACGTATGATACGTTTCCCTGAACGGGACGGGACGGGGTACCGCCCGCGCCTACCACAAAGGATACGAAGCCGGCGGTCACGTTGACCACCCTGCCCGGTGCGCTCGGGTTGTAAAAGTAACCCTTGCCTGTCTCGAAGAAAAGGCCCGTTACCATCTGGGCAAAGCCCACGGTCATTCCGGAACCGCGGATGCCGGCCACCGCGTTCGGGGTATGGACCTCGAACTTGTTGCCCTCGGCGAATGAAGAGACTTTCTTGACAAATTCCTCGCCGGATACCGCCTGAACCTTGCCGCGGTCCAGTTTCATGACCTGGTTGCTTCTGTTTCCCTCATCGGAATACTGGCTTACCTGCACCCGTGTCGCCGGTGCGATCCTGAGGATGTTCTTGTTGAAAAATGTTATTTCGGCCCTGCTGTTCGTCTTTGCCCGGTATATGTCGCCGACATCGACATTGTCACCGAGGGATACGTTCATCACCGACCTCTGCCCGGCCTTGAGAACATCCACCCTTCCTTCGATCCTGGTGATCTTCCCGACAGGAGCAGCCTCGGCGATAAAAGACACGCCAATGAAAATGGCAAGAATGATTACAAACAATGTCAAAGGTGATGTTTTCATCGTGGCCGTAATTCTCCTCTTTGACGTGACGCCCGGATACCTTTATTGAAAATACGGCCCTTACCGAACCGTTGGTTCTAATCTCCCCCTGGTTTATACCTCTTTCCACGAAACCCGATCTTCTATTTTGCCGTTCCCGAAGCGGTCCCGGAGATCGACGAGGCCCCGGCTGTACCCGTGGAATAGCCGGAGAATGCTATGGGGTTCGGATATGTCCCCACTCCGTTCGGAGCGCTGCCGGAGGTGACCGATCCCGTCCAGGCCGTACCGTTTACGCTGTTAAGGGTAAAGGTCGCAACATTTGAACCGCTGATGAGGGCGACAGGCGTATTGACACGTGCCGACAGCGGGGAAGCCGGGTCGAAGCTTCCGGAGACTGAACCAAGCCAGACCTGCGGGACGGCGGTAGCAGAGGGGCCGTAGAATTTCACATTGCTGAGCTCTATGAACATGGAGGGTGCGCCCAAACTGCCCGACAGGAACGGTATACTTCCCACGAGAATGTTGGGGGCTGCGATCGGGTCCTGGGTAAGGACGCTGGGCGCCACTCCCGAAGCATTGCCGTTTATCACTCCCGTTTCGGTGTTTCCAACGATCGTTCCATTCCATGTTCCCGCCGCCGTGCCGCTGAAAGTGAATGGCGTGGTGCAGGTGCCCACGCCAGTTGGGGCATTGCCACTGGCTATATTTGCCGTCCAATTTCCCGACATAAGTCCCGTATCCAGATCGCTCGTAATGATCATATTAGCGGTCATGCCGCCGCCCGACAGGGCCATACCCTTGAAATTCGTACCCGGCGAGTTCCGGATCGACTCATATGTCCCCGTAACTGAATCCGCCTGCCAGGATTGGGGTGTTCCCGTTGCGGTGGGCCCGTAGAATTTAACATTGTTAAGCGAAACTTTGACGGTCTCAAATGGGTCGTTGTACGTGCCGCTGAGGCTTGGAACAGCACCCACAAACACATTGGGAATGACCGGCGGCGGCGTGAAAAGAGTTGTCGTAGTGGCCGGGGAGGTAAGACTGGTGAGTTGAACGTTAAGATTGCCGTTGCCTGCGCCCCCCGAGGCCG
>Ga0074199_1000153_pt1 | contig 139231 bp, 120 predicted proteins | sample EPASupsiteSAE347_FD_64528 | JGI IMG/M metagenome (GOLD analysis project Ga0074199, IMG submission 64528) | Bioremediated contaminated groundwater from EPA Superfund site, New Mexico - Sample SAE3-47 | ecosystem: Environmental > Aquatic > Deep subsurface > Groundwater > Contaminated ... | reverse complement strand
CGGAAAGACCTGGTTGACGGTGGTCAAAAGCGTCAAGAACAGCGGTTCGTATAGATGGCAGGTTCCCGCTATATCCTCGAAACGATGCCTGGTGAAGGTCACGTCCGTGCTCTACCCGAAAGTAAGCGGCAAGTCCGCGAAGGTCTTCAGCATCGAGTGACCTTCCACGCCGGAGGTGCTACGGCTTCAGTGCGTTCAGATGATCGTCGAGGATCGAAGGAACGGCATCGGAATCCGGGAACGCGGCCGGGTCGATCAACCATATCGCGGTGATGCCGACGACGAGAGCTATGAGGGAGAGGGCCGCGCGGGAAGGGTCCAGGTCGGGACGCACCTGAGCCTTCCCTTTGAGCCTGTCGAATATTTCTTTCAGCTTCTCCAATATGCCGCGATGGGTCGAAAGCTGCCTGTCGAGAACCGGTTGGAGTTCCTCGGTATATTCGGTCCGGTAATTGACCATTTCATAGAAGACGGCGTAGCGGTCCTTCTTTTCAAAATGCGCCAGGTATTTCAAAAGCTCTTCCTTGAGGTCGTCGAGCGACTGGAGTCTGTCCGCCTCCACGTCCCGGGGCCGCACTCCCGCTTCGCTCTCTATCGCGTCGCAAAGGACCATGAAAAGATCGACCTTGTCTTTGAAGTGCCAGTACACGGCTCCTCGGGTGACCCCGGCGGCCCGGGCGATGTCGTTCAGGGTCGTTCGCATGAACCCTTTCTGCGTGAAGGTCCGGAATGCCGCGTCAAGAATATCCTGCCGCGTCCTTTCTGCATCTTCCCTGGTTCTGCGAGCCATGGTCCGCTCCTGTGCAACCGACCTGCAGGTTCTTGAAATCTTGCCAAGAAATACATTCAACTTTTTGTTTTATATGCGTTATCTGCGTTCTCCGCAGTGCATTGTTTTTTCTTTGGTTGCGGCCTTGCCGCTCTGCGATGCCCGTCGAAAAAACTCTGTCCTACTCGATGGTTTCCCCTGAGGACGGCCGGGGCGCGCGGGGGGCGCCGGGGCGGAACCGCTCGCTCAATCCTTGTATGACCGCGAAAAACGCCGGTACGAAGATCACCATCAACCCGGTGGCCGCGATCATGCCGCTCGCTACCGCGGTGCCCAGGGCCTGGCGGCTGGAGGCGCCGGCCCCCGTGGCGATCGCCAGCGGCAGGACGCCGCAGATGAAAGTCCACGCGGTCATCAGGATGGGCCGAAACCGCAACCGGGAAGCCTCGATGGCCGCCTCGGCGATGCTTTCCCCCGCCTCCCGGCGCACCTTGGCGAATTCCACGATCAGGATGGCGGTCTTGCACGCCATGCCGATGAGGAGCACGATGCCGATCTCCGTGTACATGTTGACGTCCATTCCGCGCACCGCCAGGGCCGCCACGGTTCCCAACAGCCCCAGGGGCACCACCAGGATCACGCTCAGAGGAATGGACCAGCTTTCGTACTGGGCGCAGAGCACCAGGTAGACGAACACGACCGCCAGCAGAAAAACCCCCGTTGCCTGGCCGCCCGTCGCCTTTTCCTGGTAGGACATGCCCGTCCACTCGTAGCCCATGGAAAGAGGCAGTTTGGCCGCCGCCGCCTTCTCCATGAGGTTCAGCGCATCGCCCGAGCTGTACCCCGGCGCCGCCTCTCCGTTGATGGCGGCGGAGGGGTACATGTTGTAACGGTTGATGATCTGGGGCCCCAACGTTCTCTTGACCTTGATCACTGCGCCCAGGGGGACCATTTCATTTCGGGAATTGCGCACCTCGAGCTTGCGAATGTCCTCGATGCGCCTGCGAAAATTGGCGTCGGCCTGGATGTTCACCTGGTAGGTGCGGCCGAATTTATTGAAATCATTAATGTATACAGATCCGAGGTACGCCTGGAGCGTGTCGAAGACCATGGAGAGCGGAACGTGGAGGGCTTTGGCCTGAGTGCGGTCGACGTCGGTGTAAAGTTGCGGCACATTGGCCCGGAACATGGAAAACACGTTCTTGAGCCCCGTTTGTGCGTTACAGTCGAGGACCATTTCCTGCGCCATCTGCTGAAGGGCGGGCAATCCGAGGCTGCCGCGATCCTGGAGTTGCATCTGGAAGCCTCCGGCCTCGCCCAGACCAATGATGGCGGGGGGCGGGAAAGCCACCACGCCGGCCTCCTCGATGGAAGCCGCCAGTTGCCAGAGTTGGCCCATCATGGCTTCGAGGCCAAGGCCGCGTTTCGCGCGCGCCTCCCACGGCTCGAATATGATCCAGTAGGTGGCGGCATTGGACGCGTTGGCGCCGTCGAGGAGAGAGTAGCCGGAAACGGAGACCCAGTCCTCAAGGCCCTGGACGGCGGCCAGCTTCCTGGTGACTTTATCCACCACGGCGTCGGTGCGCGGCTTGGATGCGGCATCGGGCAACTGGACGCTGAGCATGGCGTAACCCTGATCTTCACGGGGCAGAAACCCGGTCGGCATCGAAATGAAGCCCCAATAAGCCGCCACGGCGAGGACCAGGAATATCGGCAGGGTCCACACTGCCCGCCGCACCGCCAGGCGGAGCGTGCGCAGGTAGAGGCCCTGACTCCTGGCGTACGTCCAGTTGAAGGCGCGGAAGAAGACGTTCCGGCGTTCGGGACTCGGGCGAAGCACGATGGCGCAGAGAGCCGGGCTCATTGTCAGAGCGTTGAGGGCGCTGAACGCCGTGGCCGTGGCTATGGTGAGTGCGAACTGGCGGTAGAGGAGGCCGCTGATGCCCCCGATGAACGCCGTGGGCACGAAGACGGCCATGAGCACCAGGGTCGTTGCAATGATGGGCCCCGTGACCTCTCCCATGGCCTTTACCGTCGCATCCCTTGCGTGCATGCCCGTTTCGTCGATGTGCCGGGACGCGTTTTCGACGACCACGATGGCGTCGTCCACAACGATCCCGATGGCCAGCACGATTGCGAAAAGGGATATCATGTTGATGCTGATGCCCAGCAGTCCCATGACGCCGAATGTGCCGATGAGCGAAACCGGAATGGTGACGGCCGGGATGAGGGATGCCCGCCAGTCCTGGAGAAAGACGAAGATTACGACGAAAACCAGGAATGACGCGATGAAAAGGGTCTCCAGCACTTCCCGGATCGACGTGCTGATGAACTGGGTGCTGTTGAAGGGCAGGCGGTATTCGAGACCCTTGGGAAACGACTTGCTGAGTTCCGCCATCTTTTGCTCGACCCTCTCGTAGACCTTCAGAGCGTTTGCGCCGGGCAACTGAAACACCGCCATGGCGGCCGAGGGCTCCCCTTTGAACATGCTCGAGACATCGTAGGATACGGACCCGAGTTCCACGCGGGCCACGTCTCGAAGCCTGGTGAAGCGGCCGCCTTCCTCCGTCTTGAGTATGATGTCCTCGAACTGCTTCACGTCCGCGAGGCGGCCCGCGGCATTGATGACATACTGGTAGCTCTGGTCCTCCGGAACGGGAGGCTGGCCGATCTGCCCCGCGGCCACCTGCACGTTCTGCTCCTGCACGGCGGCCTCCACGTCGCCGGCGGTGAGGTCCCTCGCTTTGAGCTTCGCAGGGTCGAGCCAGATGCGCATGCTGTACTTGCCCGTCCCGAACACCAGGACGCTGCCTACGCCCTCCAGCCGGGCGATCTCGTCTTTGATCTGCAACGTCGCGTAGTTGCTGAGGAACAACTCGTCCATCCGTTCGCCCTTCGATGTCAGCGAAGCGATGAGAACGATGTTGGACGACTGCTTCTGAGTGGTCACGCCGACTTTTTTAACTTCTTCGGGCAGAAGCGGTTCGGCGATGGCCACCCGGTTCTGGACGCGCACCGCCGCCATGTCCAGATCGGTCCCCGTTGCGAAGGTGACCGTCAACTGGTACTGGCCGTTGCTGGAACAGGTGCTCGACATGTAGAGCATGCCTTCCACGCCGTTTACCTCTTCTTCGATGGGCTGAGCCACCGTATCGGAGAGCACCCTGGCGTTGGCGCCGGCGTAACTGGCGGAAACCACGACGGTGGGAGGCAGGATATCGGGATATTGCGCAATGGGAAGCGTCTTGAACGTAACCAGCCCGGCGATCACGATGATGACGGAAACGACGCTGGCAAAAATCGGGCGATCGATGAAGAATCTACTGAACATGTAAGGTTGCCTCACTTGGAGTTGTCCCGGGCTGCGTCCGGAGATGGCGCCTTTGCCAGCGCTTCCGTCGGATTCACCGGAAGGCCTGGAATGGCCCGCTGAAGGCCGCTCACGATCAGGCGGTCTTCAGGAGAAATGCCCGACTCGATGACGCGGTCGTTTCCGATGAGAGCTCCCGTGACGACCGGCCGATATTCCACGACATTCTGGGCGTTGACGACCAGGAGGAATTCGCCGCGCTGATCCGACCCGACGGCGGAATCCGGCGCCAGCAAAGCGCTCTCCCGGTGGGCGACGGGCGCTTGAATCCGTGCGAAGAGCCCGGGCAGGAGACGATGATCCTTGTTGGCGAAAACACCGCGCACCTGGATGGTTCCGGTGGATTGGCTCAACCGGTTGTCGATGTAGTCGATACGCCCCTCGAAGGGATATCCCTCCTGATTGGACAGGCCCAGGCATATCCGCGGCTCGCCGTTCCGGCTCGTGGGGGCGTCCCCGGAATCCCGGCTCTGCTGGAAGTTGAGCAGGTCCCGCTCGTTCACGTTGAAGTAGACGTAGACGGGGTCGTCGTTCACGATGGTCGCCAGCAGAGTGCGTTCGCCGGCGCCGACCAGATTCCCGACGTCCACCAGATTGCGGCTGATGCGTCCGCTGACGGGGGCATGGATTTTCGTATAGGAAAGGTTCAACTCAGCCGTCCGGATCGCCGCGAGGGCGGCTTGAATCGCCGCTTTCGTCATGTCGTACTCCGCCCTGGCCTGGATGGCTTCAATTTCACTGACCGCTTTGACTTTGAAGGCCATCTCTTTCTTTTGCATGCTGGCTTCAGTGTGTTTCAGCTCCGCCTGCCGTTTGGCCAGTTCGGCGTTGGCTTCCTCCAGCTTTGCCTGGAAGGGCCGGGGGTCGATGACGAAAAGCAGTTCCCCCACCTTCACCCGCGCGCCCGGTTTGAAGCGCATGCTCTCGAGAGTCCCTTCCACCCGCGCCCTGACCTCCACGGATTCCACCGCCTCGACGGTTCCGGTATACTCCGCGTAGTCCGTCACCGGCTTTTGAACCGGTTTGCTGACGGTTACCGTCATGGGCGGAGGCGCGGCGAATTCATTCTGGCGATTGCAGCCGGAGAGCACGAGAGCCGCTAGGACCAACGGAACGATCCACGCCGCAGTCGCGCGAAATCGCCTGCCGTGAGACGGTGCGATCCTGCCCCCGCGTTCCGTGTTGTTCGGAAACCACGTTCCCGGAAAAGAATCTCTTCGATTTGTCATCTTGAACGTTCTCCCGCACATGTTGAGTTCAGCCCATGCGGACGATGGACCGCTGCAAACAGGCCTGAATGTACCTGACGTGGTGTCATTAACATACATTTGCGGTTGTATAAAAGCGAAATCTTCCCCCGAGCCCGGCAACAGGCCGAGGCGGCTGAACCCGGCGAAGCCGGGCGCAGCGCAGGGAATCGAACCGGTCTTTGACCTGGAAGCGAAAGAAGGTGCGTTCCTGGAGTCCCCCAACGGAGGAAGCAATGTGCGTTGCAGGCCTGTCGGCAAGCATGGTATTGTTTTGCCGGGTTTCACAGCGCGGCATAGCCGCAGCCAAAGAAGAAAAAAAGCACCGCGGAGATCGCAGAGATCGCTGAGAAAATAAGGAGTTGCATGCATTTCGACGATAAGGGCCTTTCGTGGGAATGAGACAATGAGGACTTTTGAAAGATACTCCCCTGTATCTCTCACGTGGCGCTACACCTGAAGTCAGGATCGACCCATGTTCAAATTCATTCATGCCGCGGACATCCACCTGGACAGCCCTCTTCACGGCCTCGAACGCTATGAAGGCGCGCCCGTTGCGGCCATCCGCAACGCCACCCGCGAAGCGCTGCAAAACCTCGTTCAGTTGGCGCTCGATGAGGAAGCCGCATTCCTCCTCATCTCCGGAGACCTCTACGACGGAGACTGGAAAGATTACAACACAGGCCTCTTTTTTATCAAACAGATGTCGAGGCTCCGGGAAGCGGACGTAAAGGTTTTCATCACGGCGGGCAACCACGATGCGGCCAGCCAGATCACCAGGAGTCTCCGCCCGCCGGAAAACGTCCACCTGTTTTCGGCCAGGAAACCGGAGACGAAACTCCTTGAGAATCCGCCGGCGGCGATCCACGGCCGGAGCTTTCCCGTGCGGGCCGTCGTGGAAGACCTCTCCGCCGCTTATCCCCCGGCGGTTCCCGGCCGTTTCAACATCGGGATGCTCCATACCTGCTTCGACGGGCGCGAGGGTTATGAGCCTTACGCGCCCTGCTCGCTCGCCGGTCTCCTCGACAAGCGATACGACTACTGGGCACTGGGACACGTTCACGGGCACGAGGTGCTCCACGAAAACCCCTGGATCGTCTTTCCCGGCAACATCCAGGGGAGGAACATTCGCGAGACCGGCCCCAAGGGCTGTCTGGTCGCGACCGTTGACGAATCGGGATCGGCGCGCGTCGAACGCCGGGCGTTGGACGTTCTTCGCTGGTCGCTCGTCGAAATTGACGTCTCGGGGGTCGCAAATCCGGAAGAGATCATCGAGCGGACCGCTCTTGCCATCAGGAGAGAAGCTTCCGGATGCGATGGACGAATGCTTGCAGTGCGCGTTCACGTGCACGGAACCTGTCCCGCTCACGCGGACCTCTCGGCGAACCCCGAAAGGTGGGTGAACGACATACGCGCGTGCGCCCTGGATTGCGGCAACGTATGGGTCGAGAAGGTCCGGTTCCGAACGGCATCCCCTCTGAAACTGGACGAGATGTCGAGACGCCGGGACGCCGTGGGAGACCTTTTGCGATTCACAAGCGAGATCGGTGCCGACTTCGGGTTGCTTGCTTCGCTCGCGGACGATCTGGCTCCGCTGAGATCCAGGCTTCCCTCGGAACTCCTCCAGGGCGTGGAGGCATTGGATCTCCAAAGCCCCGACCGGCTTCGCGGCCTTGTCGAGGAAGCGCGGCAACTCCTCGTCTCCAGGCTCCTCGGAAAGGAGGAACGGTCGTGAGGCTGCTGACCCTGGAACTCATGTCCTTCGGTCCTTTCACGAACGCCGTTATCGACTTCAGCGCCGTCGGCCGGCCGGGTTTGCACGTCGTGTACGGCCCCAACGAGGCGGGAAAGAGCGCGGCGCTTCGAGCCATAACGGGCCTCTTTTACGGCATACCCGGCCAGACGTCCGACAGCTTTCTCCACGGTCCGGGAGATCTCCGAATCGGCGGGCGCATCAGACATCCCGACGGGTCCGAACTGGCTTTCATCCGGCGAAAGGGAAACAAAAATACGGTTCTGGACCGCGACGAAAAGCCGCTCGACGACTCGGTCCTGCAGAAATACCTCTCCGGGGTGTCCAGGGAGATGTTTGCCGGGATGTTTGGAATCGACCACGAGAGGCTGCGCGAGGGGGGACGGCAGATCATCGCCGGCGAGGGGGACGTGGCTGTTGGCCTGTATGCGGCCGCGCTCGGCATCGGCAACCTCCGGGACGTTCTCCGGGAACTCCGGAACGAGGCCGAAGGTCTTTTCAAAGCGACGGGAAAAACTCCTCGCATCAACAGACTCCTCAGTGAATACAAGGATCTCAGGAAACAGGTGGCCGATCTTTCGCTCCCGGGAAGGGAATGGCTCCAGCACCGGGAAGCCGTCGAGAGCGCCGAGGCGGATCTCGCCGGGACCGTGGCCGGCCTCGTGCGCCTGGGAGGGGTTCTCAACCGGCTGCAACGGCTCGAAAAGGCAATTCCCCTCCTCGCCGACCGGAAATCTGCGATTCGGGAAGCCGCATCCATGGGAGACGTCAGATTGCTGGACGCCGATTTCGGGAAGGAGCGCCGGGTAGAGGAAGCGAAACTCCACGGCGCTCGCGAGGCGGTGAAAAGGGCGTCCACCGCGATCGAACAGTTGGATCTGGAGATGAAAGGGCTCCCGGTTCGCCAAGAGATCCTCAGCCAGGAAGCATTGATCAAGGATATGCAGGAGCGTCTCGGCAGCCACCGGAAGGCGCGGGCCGACGAGCCTCAACTGCGCGCCCGTATGGATCTGCTCCGGGCCGATGCGCTTCTCATCCTGCGGGAGTTCGCTCCGCACCTCGACCACGATGCCGTCGAAACCTTCCGGCTGCCCGAGGTGAAGAAAATCCGCATCCAGGACCTCGGCGCCCGGTTCCAGTCCCATCAGGCCATCCGGGAGAGGGCCGCGGCCGAGGCGAAAAAAACCGAGGCCGACCTTGCGGCCGCCAGAACCGCTCTGGGAAAGATCGACGCGCCGAAGAACCCGGCGGATCTCAAGAGAGCGGTACGGCAGGCGCAGAGCCGGGGCGATCTCGACGGGCAGCTTGCTGCGCTTCAGGATCGAATGCGGCAAGATACGGTCGAGGTTGAAATCGCTCTCCGGTCCCTGCCCCTCTGGACGGGGGACCTGGAGCATCTCGAGAAGCTGCCCTTCCCTTTGACCGAAACCGCACAACGTTTCGAGCAGACCTTTCGGGACGTCGCCGTCAGGTGGGAAGGGAACGAGGAACGCCTCGGGGAAGCAAAGTCCCTCGCGGAAGACGTCCTGAGGCAGATGGAAACCCTCCAGCACGCCGGAGCGATCCCCACGGAGGAAGACCTCGAAAGGGCGCGCGCCCGGCGGGATGCAGGATGGAAACTCGTCAGGAGATCCTGGCTGAAGGACGCCTCCGGCCCCGAAGCGCTCCGCGAATTCGATCCTGAAAATGACCTGCCCTCCGCCTATGAAGCAGCCGTGCGCGGCGCGGATGAGATTGCAGACAGGCTCCGGCGCGAAGCGGACCGGGTGGCACAACTTGCGCACTTGCTTGCAGGGCGCGGCGCCTGCATGTCGAGAATCGCCGAGTTCGAGGGTCTGCGCGGCGAACTGGCGGCGGAACACACTCGAATCGAAGGGGAATGGGCCGCTCTCTGGCGCATGGCCGGGATGGAGCCTCTTTCGCCCAAGGAGATGCAAAGCTGGTTGGGAAAGAGGGAAAAACTCCTCGAAAAGGCATCCGCCCTGAGGCTCTTACGAATTGAGGCCGACCGCATGGAGGCGATCCTCGCCCGGGAACGGCAGAGACTGGGAGCATGCCTCGAAGGGTTATCGGAACCGGGGGCGGTGCCCGGCGAAACCATGGCGGGTCTTCTACAGAGGTGCGAAGAAACGGTCGGCCGCATCGAGACATCGTCGAGAAAAAGGGAGAAGCTGGAGGAGAAAATCCGCGAAATCGAGACGAGGAGCGCATCGGTCGCGGAAGAAAGCCGCCAGGCGGAAACTCGAATGGTCGAATGGCGGAAACCGTGGGCCGAGTGCATGCGGGCCCTCGGGCTGGAACCCGACGCGACGCCGATCGAGGCGAACGCCGCTCTCACCCGGAACCAGGACATGCTCTCCAAGATGGATGAAGCGGGACGCCTGGCTGCAAGAATCGAGGGAATCCGGCGGGATGCAGAGGCCTTTGCGGCCGATTCGAGAAAACTCATGGAGCGGGTGGCGCCCGACCTGCTCGGCCTGCCGGTCGAACAGGCGGTGGGCGAACTCTACACCAGATTCAACAGGGCATCCAAGGCGGCCGCGACTCTCGAACAACTGTTGAAGCGGAAAGAAGAACAGTCTGGTCTCCTTCGGGAAAGCCGCCTCGCCGTGGAAGGAGCCTCCGCCAGACTGGACGAACTGTGCCGGAAGGCCGGCTGCCAGAGGCATGAAGAACTCGAAGGGGCGGAAAAGCAATCCGAACGCATGCGCTTTCTGCGCGATAAGATCGAACGGTTGGACGCGCAGTTGACGACCCTCAGCGGAGGAGCGGGTCTCGAAGCGTTCATCGCGGAAGCCGGGGATGCCGACGCCGACGCCATTCCCTTGCAGATGGCCGAAACAGCCCTCCAAATCGCTGAAAATGAAACAAGACGCTCGGAACTGGAACGACGGATAGGGAGCGGGCGGACGCTGCTGGCGGCCATGGACGGGGAGGGAAAGGCCCTTGAAGCGGCGGAAAAGGCTGAAAGCGCCCTCGCTCGTATGAGGGAGGAGGCCGAACGATACGCGCGCCTCCACCTGGCCTCGATCCTCCTCAGCCGGGAAATCGAACGTTACAGGGAGACGAACCAGGGACCGGTTCTCCGGCTCGCAAGCGAAATCTTCTCGAAGCTCACCCTGGGATCGTTCGCCTCTCTAAAACCGGTTTTCGACCGCGGGGACAGGCCCGTTCTGGCCGGATTCCGCCCATCCGGGCAGAAGGTCCCGGTTGGGGGCATGAGCGAAGGAACCGTCGATCAGTTGTATCTCGCGCTCCGCCTCGCAAGCCTCGAAATGCAGGCCGAATCGGGTGAGACCATGCCCTTCGTCATCGATGACATACTCATCAACTTTGACGACAGCAGGTCCGAGGCAGCGTTGAAGGTGCTGGCGGAACTCTCCCGGAAGACCCAGATCGTCTTTTTCACTCATCACCTGCACCTTTTGGACCTGGTGGAAACCGCCTCGCCCGAGGGACTTTTGAAGGTGCACCGGCTGGACGGGAACTGAGTACCGGTCCACAGAATCAAGTGACCATAGCTCCGAGGTATCCCTGGGCGATCGCATCGGACGCTGTCCGGTTTTTGAGGTACGGCCATGCACAAGAAAGCACTATGCGGCTGGAAAATCCGAATATTGCCCAGGAGTTGATGAAAAAGCCGGGCAAGTCCATCAGAGCATCATCGACGAAACTGATCCATGCGCCATAGTCATGGAGCTTCCATCTTGAGCTCATTCGAAAGGGCCTGTCGCCTTTTCCAGAAAGAGGCTCACAAATGCTGATACATCCTCTGTGACCTGGTCGAGGGCTGCCGGCAGCCCTTCGACCAGTGACTGCACTTTTTCCGGGAGTAAATTGAAAGAGTAAACGTTACGAACGAGATGGCGAAACCGAAGGTATTCCTCAAGCAAATCCAAAGTCACTTCAGAAATGACTGCAGGACGCACGTTCCGAATCTCCAGGGCCATCTGGTTCAGGAGCAGCTTATGCCACCCTTCGCCGCCGGGGAGGCGACCGTCGAGGATTTCTGCGATCAGTCTGAAGACTCTTTCCAGGCCGGTGTAAAAGCTATGAAGATCAAAGGCTGTCGCCTTCAAGTACCCGTCATCGGCGGTACGCAGGAAATTCTGCCAGTCCTTTTGGACGTGGCGTGTCACTCGCTGGATTTCGTCGAGCTCACTGGCGATCCTCTTCGCAAGAGTCGAAACCGGCCCGGTCACAGTTCGATTCCTTCCGTTTGGATGTTCTGGAGCATTGCCTGGTGACATTCAGCAGGATCAACGACATCGATCTCAAAGCCGGCTTCAGCTCCAAGATCTTGAACTGCGCCAACTGCACGGTAAAATTTGTCTGTTGGGATGCCCCACACGGCAAGGTCCACGTCGGACCACGGCGTGAACCAGGCTCTGCACACAAGGGAGCCAAAGGCCACAACCTTCAATGCACCGAACCGTTCCTTCAGAAGTCCGGCAGCTCTTCGAGCAACATCCCAGGCCCGGTCGCACCGTCTGTCTACTTCAGGATCTTTTTGATAGCGCAGCAGGTTCTGCCAGGGACGATAAGACCGAAGTGCCTCCTGGCTGAGTTCCCTCGCTGTCTTTGCCATGGGCTTCACCTCTCATCCGCTTCTGTCGGTTTTCTCGCCAGACTGATTACCTCTTCCCTCGAAATTATTCTATCACATATAAAAAGTCCATGCTCACTCTCTTCGGCTACAGGAGAGCCACTACCGAACAACTCGACAAGGAGCACGACCTGCCTTAGGGCGTCCAAATTGGCGAACGCCCATTGACCGGTTTTTGACCCGAGGCACTGGGGAGCAGTGCTCCTACCACTCTAAAATAGCCCATGTGAAAGCATTTCGTGCCTAACCGTGCCCTGTTTGGGAGTACAACTGCGAGCCATGGACTTTCTTGTAAGGTATTGGAAGATGAAGTATTTCTCCCTTATTTTCGTAAGCGTCCTGCGAACCCCATCTTTTCAGCGTATACCTGAGATGGCATGATCTGCCCAACGCCACATAAGGGAGGTCATGCATGGAGAAGTTGAAGGATTTGGCGAAAAGACGCAGGTTCTGGGGAGCAACATCTTCGAAACTGGAAATCAAGTGGACTGACCCAGGCAGAGTATTGCCGACGTCACGAGCTCAGTTCAAAGTCGTTCCTTTAAAAGAGGGCATGCTCCTGGTGGGCTGCTTTGCCCACACACGCCGCAACTTCGTCAAGGTCATCGATGCCCGTGGGAAAGATGCCCAAAAGAAGCCGGGCAGTGCCGAGGTGGCATGCGACTACATCCGAAAATTGTACGTCATTGAAGACGCCGTGCGCAAAGAGGAACTGCCGGATGCGGATCTGCTTGCCCTCAGGAAGGAAAAAGCCCTGCCGGTTCTTGAAGAATTCAAGAACTGGATGGACAAACGGTCTTCCATGACTCCGCCCAAGGGACTGCTCGGCAAGGCAATCGAGTATGGTCTCTCCAACTGGCCCCGTCTCGTGCGCTACCTGGAAGACATACATCTCACACCGGACAACAATGTCGTCGAAAACGATATTAGACCCTTTGCCCTTGGAAGAAAGAATTGGCTCTTTGCCGGACATCCCAACGGAGCCGTAGCCAGCGCCACACTCTTCACCCTGATTTCGACCGCCAAGGCCTGCGGGCTCGAGCCATACTGGTACCTGCGCTTCTTGTTTGAGAAGCTGCCCCTTGCCCGCACTGAGGAGAACTTCAGAGCTCTCCTTCCGCAAAACGTATCCAGGGAGCAAACAGCTCGCCAAAGGGCCGACCCGTAGCTCCATGACGGTGGGCATTCTCTTTTCAATCTCCGAGCCTCCCTTGAGCCGATTTCCCCTGTGAAGGCAATCTATCCCTTTGTCCTCATCCGTATCCTTCCACTCTCGCCGGCTGACCTTCCAGCCGCCATTGCACTTCGCCTGCTCCACGGCCCGATCTCGCTGAGCATGCATAAGATGCCATGGCTCGATTCTCATGGAAAGATGGGATTCCCCGAACGCTTACGCTTATTCAAATTGTATTTTTACCACGCCTGCCCGGTTTTCGGGCTGGTTTCATAGCAGCCATCCCACGGCGATACATAACGAAATGGCCCTTTGGAGTCAAACGGGAATTCGATCTATTTGACTCGTTGATTTGTCTGCTAGCAAAGGGAAAGCCCGAGGAATATACTCCTGAGCAAACCAAGGAGTGCCACGGGGAAGTGAAGGACTACCCTTGGGAGGGAGAAAAGAAGCAGGGGAAAAAGCAAAGAGGGCATGTGAAAGAGGCTACCGATGAACAGCTCATGCAGGCCGTTGCCGGTGGGAACCTTGATGCGTTCAATGAGCTCGTTCTGCGTCACCAGGACCTTGCCTGGAAGATGGCTTACCGGTTTCTTGGCGATGCTATGGAAGCCGAGGACGTTGCCCAGGAGAGTTTTCTCAAAACCTTGGAGGCCGCCCGGCGTTACCGTCCGACGGCGACTTTTCGCACCTATTTCTACCGTATTCTGATTCACCTCTGCATTGACCGCACCGGCAGAAGGCAACTCCTCACCAGGATAGACGACATTCCGGAGGCGATGGACCCATCGCCCAGCCCTGATGAAAGCCTTATTGAAGAAGAGCGCCGAACCCAAGTCCGCACAGCGCTCGACGCCCTCCCGCCCAACCAGAAGGCCGCCATGATCCTCAGGCATTATGAGGGCTTGAGCTACACCGAGATTGCCCAAATCCTCGGCGTTACGCCCAAAGCGGTTGAAGGACTCATCAGCCGCTCAGTGGCCTCACTCCAGGCCCGCCTGTCCTCTCTCTAAAAAAAATGAAAAAAATTGATTTTTGACCGGGGGTTTTTGCCATCTCGTTCGTTTATACCTTTTGAAAGAAGATTTTTATGAACTGCAAAAAGGTCCTTTCCCATTTGCATGCATACGTTGATGGAGAGATGCCGGCAAGGCTCGTGCGCAAGATGGAGGAACATCTCGGCGTCTGCCCCTCATGCCGCAGCCAGATCGAGCGCATCCACCAGGTGGACGACATTCTCGACAGCATGAGCGTTCCGCCACTGCCGCAAGGGTTTTCCGCCCGGGTGATGGCCGAGGCACGGAGAAGAGTTCCCCGTGCAAAGGAGAAGAAGTCATTTTTTTCCCTCGAATGGCAGCCTCTTGGATGGCTTCTCGAGCTCACGGTCCCCATGCGCCTGGCAGCCTGTGCCATGGTCCTCCTGGCCTGCCTTCTTGGGATGTTCATGAGCAGAGAACTTTCCTTGTCCGGCAGTCCTCGGACTAGCGTTGTCGAGGCAGAGAACCTGGATGGATTTGAATGGTTCAGTCCGACTCCGCCGGCGTCGTTGGTCTCTGCCTACCTCACTCTGGCTTTGAGCACACCGGAAGATCAGAGGGCAAGGTGAAACAGAAGCCTATCCCATATAACCGGTGCTTTGCTCTCCGGTTGTTTTGAACATGATCCTTATGAGAGGATAACCCATGGAAAACCGAAACCTTTTCGAGCGCTTCAAGAACATGGCAGCCCGAGGCGGCATCATCGTTTTTTTCATCATGGCTTTTGAGGTCATGATCATGATCAGCCCCTTTGCCTTTTTCTTCTACTCAGTTTTCAATCCGGTGCTGCACTGGCTGGAGAGCTATCCCGCCACAGGGTGGCTTACCGCTTTTTTCCTGCCTCACATGATCCTGCCGCCAACGTTCTTTCTCAAGACGATCCGGGTCCTGGGTTCCATTTTATTCGTTGTTGGCGCCGCGACTTTCACGATATGCGCCCTTCAGGTCTACCTCGGGAAGATCTTCAAGTGGGGTATTGCCGATAAGGGATTGTACACCATCATTCGGCATCCGCAGTATCTCGCCCTGGGACTCTGGGGAATCGGGATGAGCATCCTCTGGCCGCGCTTCCTAGTCCTGGCTTCCCTCTCCCTCATGTTCATCCTTTACTACTTCCTGGCCAAGGATGAAGAAAGACGGATGCTCAACCAGTTCGGAGAAGGATACCGGCGCTACATGGAACGCACCGGCATGTTCCTTCCGCGCTCTGTCGAAGCCCTGCTGTCGGCCCCTTTGGGATTGGTTCCGAACACCGCTCTGAAATACGTTTCCATAACCCTCTGCATCCCCATCGTGGTCATCGGCTCGGGGTTTCTCCTGAGAGAAATCACCCTCAGCTCGCTCCCCTTCGAGGCCAGGCGGAACGTGACGCTGGTCTCGATTCTTCCGGAAGATTATTCCCTCAGCCGGAAGGCGCTTGGAGAACTCTTCCCGACGTCGGAAGTACCCCCAAACCTCTCCTTCCTTAAAGCCGAGAAGGATTACCTCGGGTACGTTATGCCAGCGGATTACGTGATGCAGGGGATGATTGCGGATACAGGCGGTGAGTTCCACCTGCACCAGCATCATAATACCTTCGCCCTCATAACCGCCTGGGTGCTGAACCCGTTCGACCACCTGAGGCGTTCGCCCTCCGCGCAAATGGCAGCAATGCACAACGCCGATCCAGCCATGGCAAGAAGACACCACTGTCCCCTTGGCATGAACGACCCGACCATCCAGTGCGAGACCTGTCCCATGAGACGGATCGTTTTCGTTGAGGTGGATCACGACGGGGAAGGCCGCCTCGCCAATGAGAAGCTCTTCTCATTCGATGTTACGCGCATTCCGGTTTGCTTCGTCGATATCAACACCCAAACGGGCGAGATCATCAATTCGAAGCAGGTCGATAAGGCAACTGCCTGGAAGGATGTCCCAACACCTGCAATTTAAGGCAGCATGCTGTTGTCTTGCGCATGAGCCGACACACCACAGGCAGCGGTCGGCTCAAGTCTGTTGAAATACTGCAAAGACCTTGGCTGTCGCCACTTCTGGGGAGGGAGACGTGAAAGAGAATATAAAGACAATCCTGTTCATTGCTTCGGTTGCCTTGAATTTGGTTTTTGCCGCGACGTACTTCACCTACAAGTTGCCCTCGCTTTTCGGAGTGCATCAGCCTGCAGTTCCCGCCGGACCTCTTTTTCTTCAGCTCGACCTCACGCCCGACCAGGTTACCCAGTTCAGGACTGAACGGGACAAGTTCCATACACAGCAGCAGCAACTAGGGCAGCAGATCAAAGCAAAACAGATCGAGCTCATCGACCTCCTTGGAGCGACGACTACTGATGAGCATGCCATCGCGAGGAAACAGGAAGAGATCCAACGTTTGCAGGCGGTCGTGCAAGATCGGCTTATCATCCATTTTTTCCAGGAGAGCTCTCTTTTGAATCCGGAGCAGCGGACCCGATTTTTCAATCTCATCAAGGAGCGGATCGAAAGAAATGGGCAGTCTTGCCCCCCTTGGACGAAACCCTTGGGAAAAGGCCCGGGAGGAGTGAACTGTCAATGAGAGCATCGGCCATCATCTCCCCCCGAGGCGCCTTCTTTGGTCCCTTACTCGTAATGATGTTCGGTCTTTTCTGGATAGCCGGGTGCTCGCACCTGGAATCCAGGGACCCACTTGGCACTGCCTCACAACTCCCCAGATCTGCTTCTGCCAATTATGTTCCTCAGAGCAAAGACCTATCCTCGCGAGACGAGTACAAGGAGCAGGAAATCTCCACAGCAGCCGATTTGGCAGCAGCAAAAGGGCATATTCCCCAGGGTTTTGGTGATCAGGTGATGACGCTTGCCGATTGCATCCGTATCGCCCTGGAAACGAACCCCAAGACCCAATCCACATGGGAGGCGGTCCGATCAGGCGCAGCGCGAGTCGGCCAGGAGAAAGCGGCTTATCTTCCTGAGGCGGACTTTGCGGCAGCAGCAAGCCGTCAGAAACAGATTACGGCCCAGAGCATCCAGGTCGATCAGCAGGCCAAGGCAGTCAGTGTCTTTGATACAGCTTTTGGGGTGAGCTACTTGTTGTTTGACGGCGGGCAGCGATCCGCCAGAGTGGGTGGGGCTCAGGCGGACCTCCAGGCGGTGGGTTTTCAACACAATGCGACCCTCCAGGATGTGGCGCTCAAGGTTGCACAGTCTTACTACGCTCTCCTCGCCGCCAGGTGGACTCAGCAAGTGGCCGAGGACAACGTCCGCAATACAGAATACCATGTGAGACTGTCCAGGGCGAGATTTGAGAATGGTTTGGTCCCACGCTCGGACGTCCTCAAAGCAGAAACTCAGAAGGCAGATGCCGACCTGGCGCTGGTGAGTGCAAGAAACTCGATTCGCATCAGCGAAGGTGCGCTCGTTTCGGCAATGGGCATTAAAGTCTCCACTCCGGTCAGCATCGTCGATATCCCTGAAAGCACTCACCCGCGCGAGTCAGAGGAGATGGGCCAGCTCCTAGAGGAAGCCATGAAGAACCGCCCGGAACTCCTTGCCGCCGTCGCGAAAGTGAAGTCGAAACAGGCTGCCGTTCAGGAAGCCCGATCTCAGTACTGGCCGAAGATCAGTGCCATCGGGACCTACGGATGGATCGATGACTCCCTCCTCCTAGGCAATAATCAATGGGGAATTGGGCTGGACCTTTCGGTCCCTCTTTTTACCGGCTTCAAGCGCGGCTACCAGGTCGAGCGTGCCAGGAGGGACACGGAGCAGGCCAAGGCAGACTACGACAACCAGCTTCGGGGGGTTGAACTCGAGGTGTGGACGGCCTATTCAAAACTCACGGAAGCTACGGAAGCCATCCAGGCAGCGCAAATCTTTGTTGCCAGCGCTGACGAAAGCGCGCGACTCGCTGAAGGGGAATACAAGGCCGGAACCGGCAACATTATTGCCCTGATCGATGCCCAAACCGCTCTCACCTCCGCCCGTAACCGGCTCATACAGGCACGCTTCGCCTGGTACACCGCACGTGCTCAATTCGAGAAAGCCGTCGGAAGAAGCCTTACCGCCGATGGTGGATTGTCCATGCCCAATTTCGGGTCGAAAGGGAGCCGCAATGTCCAAGCCGACGGCAGAAACTAAAAGGAATTCACCGTGAAGAAAAAGACCAGACGAAGAATCATCTTGCTGATCATTTTCATCCTTGCCGCGGCCGGAGCGGGTGGGTGGATGTATGGGTTTCGCCGGAATGAAGTCAAGCCCGCCGGTCCAGCAACGGCGCAGGTGCTCCGCCGGGATTTTTCTTCAACGGTGCTCGCCACTGGGGCCGTCAAGTCCCAGGTGGGATCGGAGGTCAAGGTCGGAGCTCGCATATCCGGTAAGGTGATGCGTCTCTATGCCAATATCGGAGATTATGTCAAACAGGGCCAGGTCATAGCCGAGCTCGAAAAGGAAGACCTCATGGCCAAAGTCGAGCGAAACAAGGCTGAACTTGCCGTTACGGAAGCCAAGATCGCCGATGTCGAGGCTCGACTCAAGCTGGCCGAAATGCAATATCAAAGGCAGAAAAGGCTTATTGCGGAAAGCTTTACCAGCCAGGATGCAGTAGATATCGCGGCAAAGGAGCTCAGCGTCAACCAGGCGGGCCTTCAGCTTGCACAGCGCCAGGTGGATTCGGCTCGGGCCGCCGTCAAGGAATCCCGGGCGAATCTTGCCTACGCGACCCTCACAGCCCCCATTTCCGGTGTCATCGCATCGGTTTCGACCCAGGAGGGTGAGACCGTGACCGCGGGGCTCAACGCGCCGGTTTTTGTCACCATCATCGATTTGAACCGCCTCCAGGTGGATGCCTTCGTCGACGAGGTGGATATCGGCAAAGTCCTGTTCGGTCAGAGGGCGGTCTTCACGGTGGATTCCTTTCCGGCCAGGGAGTTCGAGGGCAAGGTGGTGGCCATTTACCCCAAGGCGGTCATCCAGGAAAACGTAGTGAACTACGACGTGGTTATTGAAATCACTACCCCGTACGAAGGTCTTCTCAAACCCGATATGACGGCAAGTGTGACCATCATGCTGGAGGCCAGGCCAGGCGTGCTCGCAGTGCCTGCGGAAGCTGTCAAAAGAGAAAAAGGCAAGACTCTTGTTTATGTGCTCCGAAACGGTCAGGCAGAGCCTCGTGAAGTTAAAACGGGATGGAAGGATGGACCATGGATTGAGGTGGCTGGGGGACTGAAGGAAGGAGAAACAGTACTCTTGACGGGTTCCGGCCAGGCGGCAAAGAAGAATGGAGGAGCATAGATGATTGAAATCAAGAACCTTGAAAAGACTTACAGCAGCGGTGCTGTTGCCACGCAGGTGCTCATGGGGGTCTCCTTTAAGATCGAAGCGGGCGAGTATGTTGCCATCATGGGCACTTCGGGGACGGGAAAATCAACTCTTATGAACATCATCGGCTGCCTCGACAAGCCAACGGGCGGACACTACACCCTCAATGGCACCGAGGTGGAAAGCCTCGACGACGATGCCCTCTCGCATCTTCGAAACCACGAAATCGGCTTCGTCTTCCAGCAGTTCCACCTGCTCGCCCGTGCGAGTGCTTTGAAGAACGTGATGCTGCCGCTCATCTATACGGATGAATACCCGGAGGACGCTGAGGAACGCGCCAGGCAAGTGCTCTCTTCGGTGGGGCTCTCCGACCGGATCGGCTACAAGCCAAACGAGCTTTCCGGAGGCCAGCAGCAGCGGGTGGCCATCGCCAGAGCCCTCGTCACCAACCCGTCCATCATTTTGGCCGATGAGCCTACCGGCAACCTCGACCGGAAGAGCGGCCTCGAGGTGCTCTCCATCTTCAGGCACCTCAACGGGGAAGGGCGAACCATCATCATGGTGACCCACGATGAGGCCACCGCCGGACATGCCAACCGCATCATCCAGCTCAAAGACGGCCGGGTGGCAAGCGACCAAAGGGTCTCTGAGCCGCAAGATCCACAAAAGGAGCTGGAAGCACTGAAAGCCGGGGAGGATGTCCGATGAGATCTTCACGTATCGTAAAGGAAGGGGTTCAGTCCCTGGGGGCCAACAAACTCCGTACGTTCTTCATGATGGCAGGAACCATCGTCGGTATTGCAGCCCTTACGGTAATCATGGCCATGGGCAAAGGGACCGAGCAAAGCGTCATGAAGAAGGTGAACAGCTTCGGCATCAAAGCGATCATGGTAACCGCCGGAGGGGGCAAGGGGTTTTCACCGCCTCAGGAAGGGATCACCACGCTTCGCCTTGAGGATCTGGAAGCCGTGAGGAACCAGGTTCAAGGGATCGAGATGCTGTCGCCGGGAGTGATAAAGCGAGGTTCTTCCATCAAGGTGGGCACGGCCCAGACCCAGGCAACCGTCTTCGCCGTGGAGCCCGACTGGTACGATGCCTGGGAGTGGCAGATCACAAGCGGGGACCCCATCAACGCCGAAGATATGAGCACCATGGCGCGCACCTGCAATCTGGGAACGACCTTGAGCCGTACGCTCTTTGGAGATGCCGACCCCATCAGCGAATACATTCAGATAGGGACCACCCGGTTTCTTGTAAAAGGCCTACTCGAAAGCCGTGGCACGAGCCCGAGCGGCGGGGACATGGACAACCGGGTCCTCATCCCGCTTACCACAGGGATGCGACGGCTCCTCAACGTGGATTACCTCAGCTACATCCGCGTCAAGGTGAAAGACACTAAAAACCTTGTCGCCATCGGTGATGAGATCCGAAAGATCCTCCACGAGCGACATCACATCACGCCACCCCAGGAGGATGATTTTGCCATTGTTACCGCCGCGGACATCGCTAAAGCAGCCCGCGGCATCTCGGGGACGCTCTCCATCCTGCTCATCGCCCTTGCGGGCTTGAGCCTCATCGTCGGCGGGATCGTGCTCATGAATATTCTGCTCATATCAGTCAGTGAGCGCGTTAAAGAGATCGGTCTACGGAGGGCTCTCGGAGCCACTCAATCCGATATCTTCATGCAGTTTCTGGCGGAGTCCCTGGCCATCACTCTGCTCGGGATGCTTTTCGGTTGTCTCGTCGGCTGGGGAGCGAGCCTGCTCATCGGGATGTTTGCAAAAGCCCCGGTCATCATCTCCTGGGAGCCCTTTGCTCTGGCCGTGGTCTTCTCCCTCATGGTGGGCCTCTTTTTTGGAATCCAGCCAGCCAGACGCGCGGCCAGGCTCAAGCCGGTGGAAACGCTTCAATAGCGGTGGATAGGTCAATGGGTGAATCGGTGAGCGGGTGAATGGATCAATGGGGAGAAGATGGCATCGCACCGTTTTTTGCGATTCACCGACTCACCTATTTACCGATTCACCAACGGACGAAACGGAAATTCAAGTTTTATGAAGCTTGGCAAGAACATCGGCCTCTCCATTGAGATCCTTACGGCCAACAAACTACGCACTTTCTTGAGCGTGATCGGTGTGGTCGTGGGGATTGCTTCGGTGATTCTCATGGTTTCGGCGGGCCAGGGAGCCCAGAAGCGCATTCTGGACCGCATCCGCAACATGGGGACCAATCTTATCGTGGTCAATGCCGGGCAGACGCAGATCATCGCCGGACGGGAGCGCCAGATGAGCACGGTAAGAACACTGGTCCTGGAAGACGCCGAAGCAATGGCAAAAGAATGTCCTTCCGTCGCCCTCGTTGCTGCCTTTGTGAGCAAGAAACTCACCGTCCGTTGGGAGGACCAAACGGCCAATACCCTGGTGGTAGGCATGGCGGACACCGGTTTTTCCATCCGCAATTTTGAGTTGGCCCGAGGCCGCTTCTTCACGGAGGAAGAAAACCGTGCGCTTAAGCGCATGGCCGTTCTCGGTCCGACGGTGGTGAAGAACCTCTTCGGCCAGGCAGATCCTGTCGGACTGACGATCCGAATCGGGCGGGTTCCTTTTGAGATCGTCGGGGTGAGCGCCCCCAAGGGAATCGATCAGAACGGCGCCGATCAGGACGACCTCATCCTCGTGCCCCTCGGGACAGCCATGCGTCGACTGCTGAACGTGACCTATGTTCAGTCTATTTATGTACAGGCTAAAGATACACAATCGATGAGCAAGGCCGAATCGGAGATACGGGAACTTCTGCGGAGTCGCCATCGCCTGCGGGAAAAATCGAACGATTTCACCATCCAGAACCAGGAGACCGTACTGGCAGCCGAACGGGAGGCGTCTCAATCGATGACTTTTCTCATTGGGAGTGTTGCCGGCATCTCACTTCTCGTGGGCGGCGTGGGGGTTCTTGCGGTGATGCTCATTTCCATCCGCGAGCGCCGGGGAGAGATCGGGCTTCGTCGAGCGCTCGGTGCAAGGTGTCAAGATATTCGCTTCCAGTTTCTTATCGAATCGATCCTGCTTGCGGGGACCGGTGGTGGTATCGGTGTCATTGTCGGAGTTTTGAGCGCGTATGCTCTATCCTCCCTTGGCTATTGGGAGACCCTCATTTCCTGGCCATCCGCAGCCGGTGCTTTAGCGTTCTCAGCGGTACTCGGAGTTTTTTTCGGAATCTATCCCGCATCGCGGGCGGCTCGCCTCGAACCTATCGAAGCTTTGCGAGCAGAGTGATTTTGGTTGCGTGAACCATCGAGAGCGTTCATCCGGCTAGATAGAGTCATTACTATATTAGTGTTCACAGTTGCAGAAAGGAGAAGGGAATCATGAGAAGGATCGGCGTGTTATGCGGGATAATCAGCGTATTTGTTTTTGCTCTCGCTGTCTGGGGAGAGCCCACCTCGGCAGGGGACGGCTCCCGTACTCATTACGGCAAGATGTGGGACGCCCATACCGTGGAAACTCTGAAAGGGGAAGTGGTTGCCGTGGAGAAGTATGTCCCCGGCAGGGGCGGAACGGTTTATGGCCTAAAACTGTCGATGAAAACAGAGAGTGAAACCGTTTCGGTGGTTCTGGGGCCTGCCTGGTATATCGAAGCACAGCAGTTCCAATTCGAAACGAAAGACAGATTGGAAATCAAGGGCTCCAGGATGTCGGTTCAAGGGCAGCCGGTCATAATCGCCGGAGAAGTAACAAAGGGGGACAAGAGATTGAAGCTCCGCAATGAAACGGGAAGTCCGCTGTGGTCTAACGCTGGTCTTGGATTAGGGCGTCCAAATCAGCGAACGCCCATTGACTGGTTTTTGACTCGATGCACAGGGAAGCAATGCTCCTACAATTCAAAAATGGCCCATGTGAAGGCATTTTGTGCCTGGCCGTGCCCTGCTTGACCCTGTTGCTGATGAAAGTCCTGCATAGGGGCAGCCGGTCCAGACAGGCTCGCAGCTTTGAGAGGGCGGAGCCCTTCCGGGCACCTCCGGTACGAGAGAGTCTGAGCAGTTGGTCTGCCCATCTGATAAGGCGGTGCACGTTCATAAAGCGTGCTTTGGTCTGTACCTTCGGGGGAGCGAGGCATGCGAGCACCGTCTGCTTGAGCTTGCCCGAGACCCCGCCACAGGCAGAGAGGAAGGTCTCGAAGATCGGTTGATCCTGGTACCACCACTTGAGCAGATTGGCAATGACATGGGAGATGTCGTCAATGCACGGGCTTCCCAGCCCTTGCTCATCGAGCAGGCGGATGGCTTTGTGTAAATCGGTGCCTCCGTCCTTGAGGTAAGCAGCCGGCCGTCCCGCCGAGGCGATGAGGCGCTCGAGGAAAGCCGCAATGGACTCACCCGTCCAGGAATCAGCCACCGATACCGCCATGCAGTGGACATCTTGAAGCCCGGGAGCAACTGGACTGAGTTGATGGTGATGAGCGTTGAGAGCGAGGACATTCAGAATCTTACCCGTTCCCAGGCCAATGCTCATGTCGATCGTCCAGATAAGTCCGTTACAAAACGTTGTCTTCGCCATCGGCAGCCCCTGTAGCATCGGAGCCGATCGGATGCGCACCAGAGAGAGCCTGGTCACCCAGTTGATGATGGTTTGTGGACAGGGGACTTTTTTTTATACCCAAGGCTCCCATTACTATACCCAGCACACGGCTCACGGCCCGGAACCCGATGCGAGCCACCAAAAACAGCTGCAGCGCCAAATATGCCAGATCCACCTTTATAGCACCGCAAATCGGGTGGGATCTTGCGCCCGCGAATCGCCAGCCGGAATCGGAGGCGGTTCACCGGGAATCGAGGAACTGCTTTATGAAGCGCGCGACTTCGCCCTTTCCCCGGTAAACGCCGTAATGGCCTTCACAGAGAACGTCGGCTTCGAGGGATAGGAGAAGCTTCAGCGATTTCTGATAGTCTTCCCGGTTGGAGAGGAGGCTCTTGTCCAGGGGGCCGTGCACGTCCTGCCCGAAAAGGATTTTCAGCCCTTCGGATTCGACGGCGTAGGCGACCGACCCCGGAGAGTGGCCGGGAATGTGGATGGCCTGGATGACCCTTTCGCCGAGCAGGACGTCTTCACGCGGCCCGGCAAGTTTTCTCTCGACGGTAAAGGGATCGATCGTCGCCCCGTACCAGCTCGCAGCCGTAACCGCGTTGTCTCCCCGTTCGAGATAGGGCGCGTCCAGTTCGTGGGCGACAACGCTGCACCCGAGCCGCTTCTTGAGAGCGGAGACGCCGCCCGTGTGGTCGAAGTGGCAGTGGGTGACCAGCAGGAGTTCGATCCGTTCGGGGCTGACGCCCGCATCTCGAATGTTCTTCAAGAGCCTTTCTTCGGCGTAGCCGCACCCCCCGTCCACAAGAGCCGCGTGTTCCCCGAAATGAATGAGATAGACGGCCGCGTCTTCGGGTGAAGTGAGGGACCCGCCGCCAACCTGAAAGACTTCCCCGGTGATCTCCATGTCATCCCCATGCGCATGAGTGCCCGGCAGAACGCCAAACGCTACTGTGGATCGTTCGGACGGCTCATTTCCACCTCAAGCTGGATCGGCTTGAAGAACAAAGCGATCCGGCCCGCGTTCGATGCATCGTCGTAGGTCAGAAGCACAGAGGCGATGTCTCCGTTCCAGAAGCATTTCTTTGCATTTTGATCCGTCTGGATGGGCTCGCCGTATTCCCTGGAGAAGGTCTCCTTCATAGATGCGTAAGCGGCTGGGTTTCCGAAGTAGGCCACGACGCTGTAGAAGCGTCCCTTGTGAAACCCGTAGACGATCTTGCCGACTTCGGCGCCGCCCACTTTCATCTCGTCGTTTTCTTTCTGGTAGAACCGCACGTCGCCGTCTTCCGCGAGAAGCTTCATACCCGAGAGGCCATGCAGGTCGGCCCCCCACTTCATCCCCTTGAAATCCCCCGGTTCGTTTTGAGTGGCCGAGGTGGTGAGGAAGACGGCGGCGGACAACGCCAGAACCACGGCGACCGCCGTCAAAACGATCGCGGTTTTCTTGGACTTGAGATATGCCATGCGGATCTTCTCCTGCTGGTGAAGCGTTCCCATTCACAGTATCCGATGCGTTTTCCCGCCTGTCCGAAGGCCAACCGGACCGGTTGCTTCCGTTCGGGCGTTTCGAGAGAGCGGCCCCGGATTCAGCACTACCCTTTCCCTATTCTTCCCCCTCTTCCCCGTAGTCTTCCAAGGCAAGGTGTCTTCGCATGAAATCGAGCAGCCGTCTGCCGTCCTCCGTGGGGAGCCAGCCCAGGCCGCCGCATTCGTGACACTGCACGACGTCCGAATGGTTCTCGACCGGGATCACCCCGGTGCCCCAGCACCGCCAGCATTTCACCTCGAGATCCGGCAGACTCATCCGTCCCCCCTTATTCCCGTCGCCACCCGCACGAAAACCTGAAAATCCCCCCGCGGCCTCCCGTCAAAAATCGGCATGCCCCGGAGTCCTCGGGAAAGGAATCACCTCACGTATGTTGGGAAGGCCGGTCACAAACTGAACCATCCGCTCGAAACCCATTCCGAATCCCGCATGGGGCGCCGAACCGTACTCCCTCAGTTCCACGTACCACCGGTAGTCGGTCTCCGAGACGCCTTTGAGACGCATCTGTTCGAGAAGCATGTCCAGACGTTCCTCCCTTTGAGAACCGCCGATGATCTCTCCCGTGCCCGGGACCAGGATATCCATGGCCGCAACGGTCTCTCCATCCGGGTTCACGCGCATGTAAAACGGCTTCAATGCCCGCGGGAAATCGAGCACAGCCACCGGCTTCCGGAATACCTTTTCGGTGAGATAGCGTTCGTGCTCGGCCTGAAGGTCGCATCCCCACTCGACGGGAAAGGCGAAGGTTTCGCCGGATTTCTTCAGCAGATCGACCGCTTCCGTATAGGAGATCGCCTCGAAGGGCTCCTTCGCCACGTTCTCCAGCGTCGCTCGCAGATTGGGGTCGAAGAACCGCGCGAAGAAGTCCAGGTCTTCGCTACACTCGGAAAGAGCGGCCACCGTCAGGGTCTTGATGAGGGACTGGGCTACTTCGAGATTGTCTTCGAGATCGCAGAAGGCCATCTCGGGTTCGACCATCCAGAATTCGGCAAGATGTCGACTCGTATTGGAATTTTCGGCACGGAAGGTCGGCCCGAAGGTATAGACGCTGCCGAGCGCGAGGGCGTAGATTTCAGCCTGAAGCTGGCCGCTTACGGTGAGGTAGGCCGGTTTTCCAAAGAAATCCTCCTGCGGGACCCGGTCGCCGTCTCCCTCCCGAGTCTCATCCGCGGCGAGGGTGGTCACTCGAAAAACATCCCCCGCCCCTTCACAATCGCTGGCGGTGATGATGGGCGTGTGGAGATAGCAGAATCCGCGTTCCTGGAAAAACTTGTGGATGACGTAGCTCAGACGGCTCCGGACGCGCGCGACGGCTCCGATGGTGTTGGTTCGCGGCCTCAGGTGGGCGATCTGGCGGAGGAACTCGAAGGAATGCCTCTTTTTCTGCAATGGATAGGTCGAAGGATCGGCCCAGCCATACAACTTCATGCGGGCGGCGGACAACTCGACGGCCTGGCCCTTTCCCGGAGACTTGTTCAGCGTCCCTTGAACGGAGAGGCTGCAGCCCGTGGCGACCCGCTCCAGAACGCCTTCGAGTGCGGGTTCGCTCAGTTCCGAAACGATCTGCAAGTTCCTGAGACAGGAACCATCGTTGAGTTCAATGAAACTGATTCCCGCCTTCGAATCCCTCCGGGTGCGCACCCAACCGTGAACGCGGATGGATTTCCCCAGGTACTCTTCTTCACGGTCGAAAACATCGGCGATGCGTACGGCCCTTTCCATATTGGACACCCTCTCCTTTCCGTGCAACACCTGCGCATTCTAACACAATCATGGAACGTCACGAGACGTTTTCTTGAGTTTTGCACGAGCGTGAGGGAGGGGCTGCCGCGAGAGGGCCGTTCTGCCGCGGACCGTCATTATTTCATTGCGAACCGCACGTTATGCGAATAAGTAAGGAGGCCGAAATCGAAACCGTATCGCCGTCGCCGGAAAACGGGCCGCGGATGGCGCTCCGGCGCCGGTAAGGAGGATGCATCCGCTTGGAATCGTTCATGCTCGGCTACAACATGCTCTTGAATACCATCGGGTATGGCGCTCTCCCCTTCGCGTGGTCGGCAGCGGGAAAAGATCCGACCTTTTTTCGCGGCAGGCTCGGGCGCTACGACGTGAAGGCTACCATCGAGGGTGCTCCGCGAATCTGGTTCCATGCCGCTTCGGTCGGCGAGGTAACGGGCGCGGTCCCGACCCTTCGCGCTCTCCGGAAACGCCTGTCCGACGCTTCCATGTGCCTGACCGTGGGCACTCCTCAGGGATTTCAATTTGCCGGGGCGCAACTGGCGGCGGACCGGGTGACGATCTTGCCCTTTCCCCTCGATTTTGTGTGGTGTCTCAAAGAGGCGATGGCAACCATCCGGCCGGATCTCTACGTGACTTTCGAGAGCGAATTCTGGCCCAATCTTTTCAGGCTGCTCCGGGAACGCAACGTGCCCACGCTGCTGCTGAACGGCAGGCTCGCGCGTCAGTCTGCCGCGAGGTACCGCCCGTTCAAACCCTTGTTTCAGCCGATATTCGCACAATTCAGGCGCCTTGCCATGCATTCGGAGGAAGATCGCTCCAATGCGATCGGCATGGGAGCGCCGCCCGCCCGGACGCTGGCGTTGGGAAGCTCGAAGTACGATGGCCTGGCTGCAAAGGCCGGCGATGCCGCGGGTTCCAGGTGGCGGGATATTCTGAACGTGTCCGAAGGCGTTCCGGTCGTTATCGCCGGGAGCCTCCGCCGTTCGGAGTGCATCGAACTGCTGAAGGTCTTCGAGGCGCTCCGGACCGCCGAACCGCGTGCCGTCGGCATCTTCGCCCCCAGGCACATGGACCGTATCCCCGAGATGGTCGAGTGGCTGAAGGAGCGGGGAATCGAGCATCAACTGCTCTCGCGGCTGGAAGCCGACGGGAAGGGCAGAAGCTCGCCGATCGTTCTGGTGGATCGTATCGGAATTCTTTTCGACCTCTATGCGCTCGGGGATCTCATCTTCTGCGGGGGGACGTTCGAGCCCATCGGCGGCCATAACATTTTGGAGCCTTCCGCGTGGGGAAAGCCTGTTTTCTATGGACCTTCCCTCCAAAAAGTGTTTTATGAACATTCAACGCTGCAGCATTTCGGGGGGAGCTTCCTGGCGCAGAATCCCGAGGACCTCTTGCAGCAGTGGAAACACTGGATTCCGCGCCTGTTCGACCTCAGGTTCCACGGCGGGCGCGCCAGGGAAGCACTCATGAAATTGGGAGGCGTCGCGGCAAGACACGTGGAACTCATCGTGCTGGCCCTTTCTGGAGAATAACTTCGGTTATCCGTCGATCATGCAGAAGATAGAAAAAATCCTAGAGGACTTCAAAGAAGACAAGATTGCCCTGGCAGACGTTTTGACCTTCCTCCGAAAACTCCCTTACGAGAACTTGTCTTTCGCCAGAATAGACCACCATCGCGGCCTTCGCCGCGGTTTTCCCGAGGTGGTTTACGGTGAATCCAAGACGGCGGACGAGATCACAGCCATCGTTCAGGCCATGAAAGCCTTCGGCAGCAACATACTCGTCACTCGCGTGGATGCGCGGAAAGCCGGCGAAGTCGCCAGGGCCGTCGACGGGATGGCCTACCATCCCGTGGCGCGGATTCTATCGTACCGGCAGGACGAATCGGAAGAGAGCCGCGGCGGAACGATCCAGGTGCTGTGTGCGGGATCGTCCGATGCGCCGGTTGCGGAGGAAGCGGCCGTAACGGCCGAATTCATGGGTAACAAGGTACGGCGCTTTTTCGACGTGGGCGTTGCCGGGTTGCATCGGTTGCTCGACATATGGGACGAACTCCGGACCGGTTCCGTTTATGTAGTGGTGGCGGGGATGGAGGGAGCGCTTCCCAGCGTCATCGGGGGACTGGTGGAACGTCCGGTCATCGCAGTCCCCACGAGCATCGGCTACGGAGCGAGCTTCGGCGGCCTGGCGGCCCTCCTGGGCATGCTCAACACCTGCGCTCCGGGCGTGGCAGTGGTAAATATCGACAACGGATTCGGAGCGGGCTACCTTGCGGGGATCATCAACCGTTCGGCCTCCGGCGAGGGCCGCGAGACCGGCGGCGGCCGTCCATGAGGATCTTCCGGCAAGGTGCATGAGCGGAAGGGGGAACCCTCATGTCGTTGAAACAGCAAACAGTTTGGCCCGGCAAAAGCGGCACGGGCAACGCAAAATAAGAAAGGACTGTGGCAGTGGGAAGAGAGTATCGACCGAATGTCCGGGAATCTGCCGTTATCTCGAAACTCGATCACGCGAAGGAATCGAAACGATTCAACGCCATGAACCTGCTTCAGGAGAACATTGACGACCTGAGCGCCATGATCGCCACGAAGCTCATCGAGGACAGACTGGTGGACACGACGAGCAAGGTGGATCTCGAACGGCAGATCCATCTATCCCTCGAAACGTTGGCCGCCGTCGAGGAATTCGAGGCACAGTACCTCACTGCAAACATCCGGACCCTGGTTCCGCGTCCTCATTTCGTCAGCCTCTACGTCACGGCCTACATCATAGAGAAACTGATCGACCACAAATGCATCGTGGAAATGTACGGCACGGATGAGGACATCTACCACTGTGTCAACAAGCAGGTGTTGAGGTACATCCCGCTCTAGCGTTTCGTCCCCCGAGTTCACACGCGCCCGGGGGGAGCAGCGGGAATCCATTCCGGATATGGGTGATGAACGGCGTCTGAAGACTCACGCTCGCGCGCGGGGCAAAACGCCGGCATCGCCATGCCGTCCCGCTGGCGCTTCTCCCTTGTGCGAGAATCCGGTCCGGTATTTTTCGTTTGACTGCTTTGCTGCAGCCGATTCAGGTCCTGTTGGCCGGCCGGAGGCGCATCCATGATTTCGGAGGCGCCCCGCGTTGCTGCAATCCGTCCCTCGCCATCCCGGCGCGCGGTGCCCGCCCTTGCAAAGAATCGCTCCACGCCTTGCCATCCCTCGTCTCCGTTGCGCGCGATGCCCGCACGCGAAGCGGTCCAGTGTCCGTGCATGCCCTCGCTGACTTCCCGGGAGTCATTCCATGTCATTGCCCGCCCCGGACGCTGGCGTTGGGAAGCTCGCGGTTGCCGCCCCGGCCCGTACGGCCCGGCGGGCGCGCAGAGCGAGGTCCTTCAAGTCCCTGAGATCCTGCAATGAAAAGCCCGGGCGGCGGCAGGCAAAAAAGGTGTTGTTGTGATAGAGCGGCTCTCCTTCGATATCGAAGCCGGCGTTAGCGGCCGCTTCCCGCCACATGGGAGTGCCCGGCGCCGGGGCGTACTCCGCCAGGTGAGGCTCCACTCCGACTTCCTTCACAACCCGGATTGCCCCGGCCACGTCCTCCGGCGTCTGTCCCGGCAGACCGCAGAGGAGGTAGACGCCCACCTGCTCCGGTGCGAATCCCGCCGTGAGCAGGTTGACCACCGCGGATGCGAATGAATCCGTGTCCACCTTGCCGCCCCATTCCCGCTGCCGATCGCTCCTCGTGGTCTCGAGGCCGAGGCGCAGGGTGGTGAAACCGCTCTCAAAGAGCAGGCGGCACCATTCCGGGGTGAGAGCCCGCACGTGCAGCGCATTGGGCGTGTGGAAACGGACGCGAAGGCCTTCTTTGCAGAGGCGCTCCAGGACGGGTTTCAGGCTTCGGTCCGCATCCAGGAGGAGCGCGTCGTCGTAAAAAGCGAAATCTTCGATCCCCTGTTCGTTTCGCCGCGTCGCGATCTCCCGGTAAATGGATGCCGCATCCCTTTTTTCCACCTTCGGCTGAAGGATCCCCGACGCGCAGTAAGGACAATGGAAAGGACAGCCCCTGCCCGTCAGGACGGGAGCATAGCCGGGCTCGCCTACAAGATCCATGGCGGGGAGCGGCCACGACGGGAAACTACCCCAGGAAGTCTTGTTTCTGACCGTGAACCCGGTCGTAACCTCGATTTTTTCTGGAAGCGCGCCGGTTTCGAGCGTGATGGTTTCATCCGCTCCGCTCTTTTCCATCGCGTGCATCGGACAAAGACGCGCGTATATTCCGCCCAACCACACGGGAACGTCCGGGAAGACCTCCCGTATCGCGCCGATCGTCTCCACAACCCCCGGATACCAGTAGGTCATCATGGATGTGACCCAGACCAGGTCGGGCACGGGGCATGCGAGCAACTGTTTTCTAAAGCTATCGGGATGAATGCCGTAGCGGTGGTAATGCCTGGGGAAACCCGCGTACGCGTCCGGTTTCGGGATTCGCATACGTGGATATTTCCCGGTCCCATACCCCCGGTCGGCTCCCGCCAGCACGTCGGGGTGGCTGTTGGTCAAGGGATCGCGCCGGTCCAGACAATCGAGAAAGGCAACGCCGCAGCCGCCCTCACGCAGGAGGGCGGCGAGGCTCAAAAGCCCCAAGGGACTTGCCCAGAGATCGTGGGCCGCAAAGTCCGCAATCCAAGGATTCACCAGAAGGATAAAGGGCGCTTTAGACATACGGCCCGTTTGCATCCTGCAAGGGCCAAAACATGCAATATCCCAAAGGTCTTCTCCTGCCCCATCCATCGTGGGCATCACGATACTCGTTCCGATCCGTAAGGCCTTGTCCTTGACGAGAGTATCTCTTCGCCGATATTATAATAGAGGTACCTCAAATTGGGCAACACCCCTTCTGCCTTTCGGGCGTGTCGCCCGACGGACGGGGCTCCGGTCCAGGCCCTGATGACCTGATGAACAGGAGCGGCCGGCCAGTTCCGAAGACTTCCGTTCCCGTTTATTCGGAATCATTGATCGTTCCGCCGCACTTTTTCTCGAGACTGGTTTTGGAAGACGGAGGAAACCGCATGTCCGACTCGAACGATGACCCGCGCGGCCCGCGACCTTCGAGGGAGTGCTCCACCGGCATATTCGTCGACGCCGAGGGAGACTGGTATCACGACGGGAACCGGATCCTGCGGGAAAACATCATTGCGTTGTTCCTGGAAAGCCTTTCGGTGAGTCCATCGGGGAAATACCAGATTCAGTGCAACCAGGAACGCTACGAACTGGAAGCGGCGGATACGCCCTTCGTCGTGTCGCGCGTGGACCGGGAATTATCGGCAGATTCGGGAGAAGAAGAGATCCTCCTTCGGTTCAGGCATCTGTCGGCGGTGGAACCCCTCGACCCGTCAACCCTCAGAGTCGGAAGGGAAAACATCCTTTACTGCACGGTACGAAACGGACGCTTTCCGGCCCGGTTCTCAAGACCCGCCTACTATCAGATCGCAGAGTGGATCGAAGAAGACGCCGAAACCGGCCGGTTTGGCCTCACGCTGGAAGGGGTCCGCCATGTCATTGGATATTCGGGAGATGAACCTTGATGCTGCGGAATGGGTGCAGCCGCACTGCGAGACGAGTGCTGTGGCGCCGCAGGATGGATGCAGTCGCGTTTCCGGCGACGGAACCCATCCGGCAGCATCTTGTACTATCAACCTGCATGTTCTAGAGAATCTTGCCGAGAAATATATACAACTTGTTGTTTTCTCTGCGATCTCTGCGTTCTCCGCGGTGCATTGTTTTTTCTTTGGTTGTGGCCATGCCGCGCTGTACAACTCATGACAGGAAGCCCGGTCTATTCCACTTTTAGAAAAGCCTTGGCATTGGCGCCGCAGACGGGGCATTTGTCAGGCGCCGCCTCTCCCGCCGTATAACCGCAGATCTTGCAGACGTAGTAATCCTGAGCGGGGAATTTGCCGGGATCTTCGAGAGCCTTCGCATAAAGTCCCGCATGCACCTTCTCCACCTCATTCGCATAGGTGAAACTGATTTCCGCCGATTTCTGGCCCTCCTCCTTCGCGTCGGCGATCATCTGGGGGTACATGCTCTTGAATTCATGGTTCTCACCCGCCAGTGCGTCCTGGAGGTTTTCTTTGGTGCTCTTGACCTTCCCGGCGGTCCGGAGGTGCTTGTGGGCATGGATGGTTTCGGCGGCCGCCACCGCGCGAAACAGCCTGGCGACGCCGTGAAGGGATTCTTCTTCGGCCTTCTCCGCATAGGCCAGATAACGCCTGTTTGCCTGCGACTCCCCCGCAAATGCTTCCGCCAGATTCTTCTCGGTCTTCGACATCACATCCTCCTTCTTATTGTTTTCACACTCAGTTCTGTCAACAATTTCACCAGGCCACTGCTGCAACCGGGATACAGGTCCCGGAAAACCGACGCATCGGACGCTCGTCGCTTCGCAAAGAAATGTTCTCCTCTCGCCGGTCCTTATCGATGCACCGGCTGTTTGAGCGGTCGAGCCGCGGTATCGGTCAAATGCAAATTAAGGAACGCCCAAACCGATGTCAATCGACGCATGTTTTTAGTTGTTCCCGAGCAACGCATTAATGTAATGTCATGAGGTAAAAGGAGACCATACTCCGAAGCACGTTGCCAATGATCCCAAGAGGTTGTCGCGGCGGCGTGCATGAGCCGTACGGTCCGGATGTGGCTCCGCCGAACGGACCGGCTTCACCGGAAGGTTTTATTCCTATCAAACATTTCTTTTGGCCGACAGGAGGAGGCGTTATGAGTGGCGTATTCAAACCGGGAATGACTCGTGAACTCAAGATAAAATCTCTGCCGGAACATTCTGCGCAGCGTTTCTATCCCAACCTGCCCGACGTGTTTGCGACACCGTGTCTCGGCGGCCTCATGGAGAGGGTGTCGGCGGAACTCATCAACGAACATCTGAAACCGGGCGAACAGTCGGTGGGCATCTCGATGAACCTGCTCCATTCGGCAGCGACGCCCCTCGGGATGGAGATCGTGGTGAAGACCGAAGTCACGGCTGTCGAAGGCCGCAAACTGACCTTTCGCCTCGAAGCTTTCGACGAAGTGGAGAAAATCGGCGACGCCACCCACGAACGTTTCATCATCAACGCGGATAAGTTCAACGCGCGAGTCATGGACAAGGCGAAAAAGGCGGCGCCTTAGCAGGCGCCAACCGGGAGCCGTTGCGCAAAGGAGCGGCAGCCCGATCGTGAAACTCCTCACATGGGGGAGGACACTATGGGTCATAAGGACTTGCAGGCATTTTTTCACCCGGCAGGCGTGGCGGTTGTGGGCGCATCGGAGAGCGCGGGCAAACTGGGGCACGAAATTTTCAAGAACCTCCTCGAGGGAGGGTTCCCCGGCGCCGTCTACCCCGTCAATCCCAGGTGCACGCACATCCTGGGACGCGCCTGCCACAAGAATGTGGAGGATATTCCGGGAGGCGTCGATCTGGCGGTGCTCGTCATCCCGGCGCGTTTCGTTCCCCAGGCGATTCATGAATGCGGCGGCAAGGGGGTGAAAGGGGTCATCATCGTATCAGGCGGATTCAGCGAGGCGGGCAAGGAGGGCGAAGAGCTTCAGAAGAAAACGGCGGCCGTCGCCAGGGAGTGCGGCGTGCGTCTGCTCGGCCCCAACTGTCAGGGGGTCAACAATCCTTACCATCCCATGTGCGCTTCATGGCCGCTCCTCACCCGAAAGGGGCGCGTCGCCGTGATCAGCCAGAGCGGCACCATCGGCGCGGCCATGCTGGATTGGTTTTCAGAGGAAGGACTGGGAGTGTCGGGCTTCGTGGGCCTCGGGAACAGGGCGGACCTGGACGAGGTCGATCTCATCCGGTACTTCGAGGAAGACCCCAACACGGACGTCATCGCCGCCTATCTCGAGGGGGTTAAAGATGCAACCCGTTTTCGAGAGGTGCTGGCTTCGCTTTCAAAACCCTTCGTGGTCCTCAAATCAGGCAGAACGCCACGGGGACGGATTGCGGCGGAATCCCACACCAGGTCGCTGGCAGGGGTGGACGCCGTCTATACGTCGCTCTTCCACCGGTACGGCGTCTGCCGGGCGGACACGGTGGAGGAGTTCTGCGATTTCGCCAAGGGGTTCGCCTACCTCAAACCGCCTGAGGGGAACAGGATTCTCTTCATCACGACTTCCGGGGGAGCCGCCATACTGGCAACTGATGCAGCGGAACAGGAAGGGCTTGAAGTATCGCCTCTTCCGCGGGAACTGGCCGAGAAACTCGAGGGCATCGTCCCGCCTCACGCCATACGAGCCAATCCGCTGGATCTCACCGGCGACGCGAACGCCCGGATGTTTCAGGAAGCGATCGAGCGGGCAAGACCCTATTACGACATCCTGGGGGTTATCTTCGGCGATCCCATCGTGGATGCAGCCCGCGTGACAACGCCGAAATCGAACGAACTCATCATCTGCCTCGGGGGCGGCGATGTCGAGCGGGAAGAGAAGCAGAAGATGCACCTCAAGGGCGTCCCGGTATTCCCCACGCCGGAGAGGGCCATCCGAACCATCGCCCGGTTGATGCCCCCGGAGAAAAAAACCCGGCGAGCGAGGCGCACCATGCCGGCCGCCGAAGGCAAATCCCAGTTGAGCCTCTTCGAGTGTCTGGAATTCGTGAAGGAAAAAGGTTTCGACTGCATCGTCAGCCGTCTGGCCGACAGTCCGGGCAAGGCCGTGCATCTCGCCCACCTGATGGGCTTCCCGGTGGCCATCAAGATCGATTCCCCGTCCATCCTGCACAAGTCCGATTGCGGAGGAGTCAGACTCAACCTCCAGACGGCGCAAGGTGTGCGAAACGCCTACCAGCAGATGATGGAACAGGTGAAGAACGCCCGTCCGGATGCCAGGATCAACGGCGTCGTGGTGAGCGCCATGGCTTTGGCCGGCATCGAACTGATCCTCGGCATGAACCGGGACCCGCAGTTCGGCCCCGTCATCATCTTCGGGTTGGGCGGCCTCACCGTGGACATTTTCCGGGACGTCTCCATGAGGCTCCTCCCCATCGACCGCGAGGAGGCGCTCAAGATGGTGGGTGAAATCAAGAGCGCCGCGCTGCTCAAGGGATACCGCGGGCAGCAGCCGATTGACGAGAACGCCCTTGCGGACGGCCTCTTCAAACTGGCTGAGATCGCGATGGAACACGAAGACATCGTCGAAATAGATCTAAACCCCGTTATCGCCTATCCCGAGGGCATCGTGGTGGTGGACGCCAGGATCATCAAGGCATAACGTAAAATGGCCGATTCTCGATCAGCGTTGGATATCGATCCGGGAAACAGCATTCCCTTCTGTCGATCGTCCGCTGACTCGCCCCGCCCCTCTTGAATCATTCGCCGCGGCGGGTCGATCTTCAACGCTGAATCCCCTGACTCTTCATTTGCTCCGCAAGGTCGCCCAGTCTTTCGATCCCTTCTTGAATTTTTTTCGTCCACACGCCGCTGCACGTGAGCCGGACGAAGTTCCTGTACTTGTCCAGAGTGGAAAAAATCAGGCCGGGGACCACTCCAATGCCCAGTGCCCTGGCCCGGAAGAAATACTCTTTCGAGTCTACCTTCTCCGGCAGTTCAATCCAAAGCCCCGTTCCACCCGACGGGCGGGTGACCTTTGTCCCCGCGGGGAAATGACAGCAGATACAACGCTGCATGCCTTCCATCTGCTTTTGGATGGCAGCCCGCAGCCTCTTCACGTGACGCTCGTATTTCCCTGTCCTCAAAAACTCCGCAATGGCCAGTTGGGAAGGCGTCGCCGTGCAGATATTCGTGGTTACTTTGAAATCCAACGCCCTTTCGTAAAAAATCCCGGGAATCAGCCAGCCCACACGGTATCCCGGAGAGATGGTCTTGGAGTAGGACGAGCACAGAAGAACGCGCCCCTTCCGGTCGAACTTCTTGCACACCTGGGGCCGGTTGGGACCGAAGTAGACGTCCCCGCAGATGTCGTCTTCGATGAGGGGAATGGATCTTCGCTCCAGCAGCCTGACAATCTCCTCCTTAACCTCGTCGGGCACAACGCTCCCGTCCGGGTTGCTGAAATTGAGATTGAAGATGCAGGCCTTCACATCGTACTGGCTGACCGCATTGGCCACGTCGGCGGCAGAGATGCCTCCGTCCGCGCGGGATGGGATCTCTATGGCCCGGAGTCCGAGCGTATCGAGGAGCTGGAGGAAGCAATAGAACGTGGGAGACTGGATGAGGACGAGATCCCCCGGCCTCGTCAGGCAGCGGACGGCGATGGAAATCGCTTCCATGGCTCCAGCCGTGACGATTATGTCCTCGGGCATCACGGTCGCTCCGGCGTCTATGCAACGAAAAGCAATCTGTTTTCTAAGCTCCTGGTTCCCGCAAACGGGTTCATAGCCCATGGCCCGGTTCGGGTCTTCGCGCAGGATGGCAGACATGATTCCGGCCAGTTCCTTTCCCGGAAGCAGAGTCTCATCCGGACACGCCACGGCAAAGGGCAGCATGTCCTTCCGGCCCAGCAGGTCCTTCACCGTCCGAATGAGTTCGCTGCGGTTCACGTCGCGGGGCACCAGAAGCGCGTTCTCTTCGGTACTGGGAAGGGGCAACCGCCTGAAATTCGAGCGGACGTAGAAGCCCGACTTGGGCCTGGATTCAATGACGCCCTGGCTTTCCAGTTCCACGTAGGCCTGCGTAATGGTCGAAACGCTCACACGCATCTTGGCGCTCATGGATCTGAGGGAAGGAATCCTGTCCCCTGGAATGAGCGCGCCGGACTCGATGAGTTCCAGGAGGTGCTTTTCCACCAGGGTGTATCGGTAGGTAGCGTCTGCTGCGCCTCGATCGAACATTCCATCCTCCACGGAAGAGAAATTCATCTGACATGATCAATATTCATTGAAACTGCATCTGTACACATAACAGATAAGCTGCTTAAGTGAAAGCCAGGATTCAGGGGGCGCCCCGGAAACCGTTCCCGTCATTTCAAACGAGGCGGAGAGGGATAAAGATTTCCACCCGGGTATCGAAACCGCATTTTGCGGATGCCCCCGCACGGGCTTGTCGTTCGAGGAGGAGAAGTTTCATTAGCGAGGAGGTGCAGCATGTGTTGTGAAAGAGGCGACCGGGATGGGTGCGCAGAGGATTCCCAAGGCGGATTTCTGAAAAGGCTTTTCAGGAGGTTCGTACGGGGAACGTCTGCCAAAGCGACCGAGTGGAACGGCTACGTGGCCTTCCGCATTTCCAAGCCCGAGGGAGTGCCCGCAAAAAGCGCGCTTCACGTCGTGACGGCGTCGAAATGCTGCAGAATAACCTGTACGGAGGGAACCGCATGGGTAACCTCTCCGGACAAGCCGTGTGATTACATCCTCAAGGAGGGCGAAAGCCTCGTCTTGCAGGGTGATGGCAAGACCATCGTGTCCGGGGGACGGGCCAACACGTCCATTCGCATCTGGTACAATTGAGGAATCTAAGGAGGGGAAGCCATCACTCCGGCGGCGCGGTCACGGGATCGTATCCAGGGGTTCAACCCAGTCGCTCTCGGCCAGAACGGTTGAACCCACCGCCTGCCGTTCGGGAATGCCCCAATATTTCTTGAGGAGCCTCAACCGTTCGCGGGAAGACACGGAATGAAAACCGTGCTTCTCGTAGAACCGGACCGCCCATACCGCATCGGCCCAGGTGGCGACGAGTACGGGAAGAAGCATCCGCACCCGGAGGATCGAGAGCAACCTGCTCCCTATTCCCTGATTTCTTCTGGCCGTGAGAACGTAGGCGTGCCGGATGAGCGCAACGTCGAGAACCTCCTGGATGCCCATGACAGCCACAAGCTTGCCGTCCTCTTCATATCCCCAAAAAGCGACCCCGCAGTCGATTTCATATTGGACTTCCTCTCTTGTCTTGTAGGGCCATTTCCAACGCTCTGCGGGTATTATGCCTCGAAAGGCCTCCGCTGCATCGTTGATAATGGAGTAGACGGCTTCGAAGTCGCCTTTCTCACAGGGCCTGATCTGCACCTTCGCGGGCATGGCGGGAAGCAATCGTTCCTCCCTGCTGCTTTCAGCGGGAAAGCATAAGCCAATGGGGGTGCTCTGCAATTGAAAAGCGCCTTGCAACCGATCGAGGGACGGCGCCGATAGACTCTTGCCTGTAGAAAGAAGCTTTCGGTCGTGCAGCGACGTGCATCTGAAATGGATACTGCCTGGAAACGCGCACTTTTGAAAGACGTGCGGATAAAGCGGCGTGAGCGTCCACCATAATAATGACCCCGAGGGAGCGGTGTCAATTTTCTTTTGCGAATTTCCTCGAAAAAGAGTGTAGTGGATCGTGGGGACCTTGCAAGCCGGGAGCCGTCGCGCAGATGTGATTCGGGAGGGTCATCTATGGACATATCAGGAATTGAGGTATGCATCTTCGATGTCAACGGCGTGTTGATCGATTCGAACGCGGCCAACGCGGCCGCCATGGCGCGGGCATTCACCGACGACCCGGCCATACAGGAACGAGTTGCCGAATTCTACCTGGAGCTGACCGGGATCGATCGAGGAGAAAAGATACGCCTCATCCAACGGCATGTCATCGGGAAGCCTTTTGGAGAAAGGGAATTTGACCTGCGCTGGGCGAATTTCGGGAGGTTCGGCCGGCTCTCGATGTTCGAGGCGCCCCCGACCCGAGGAAGCCGGGAGGTTCTGGCCGAACTCGGGGCGAGAAAGATCCGCCGGATCGCGCTCTCGAACACTCCGGTTGTCGAGTTGCAGGAAGTCCTGACGGCCCATCGCTTCGACTCCTTGCTCGACCTGGTGCGGGGCGGCGGCGACTGGCCGAAGCGGGAATCACTGGTTCGGCTTCTTCGGGAGCTTCACCTGGATGCAAACAGGTGCTTTTTCGTCGGAGATGGAAAGGGCGATCTTGCAGCGGCCAGGTACGCGGACGTGTCTTTTGCAGCGATCGATCCCGGCCGGGGAGAGTTCGAGGGAGAGGACGGTTTTTCAGGGCCTTACCGTGACCTGATCGATTGGGGCCGGGAGACTTTCGGCTTCAGGCTCCAATCGAATTGATTCATCGGACGCAACGCCGCATGAGTTGAGGACAGGGAAATGAACGTTGGGACGAGAACGACTTCCGGCGGGCGCCCGCAGGCATCGGGCAGCGCATGAACCCGGCCTCCCTCGGGTTCATATGGAGGGAGGCCATCGAGAAGAAAGGATAGGGTTGATAGTCGTTTTTTCATGGGGACCGTCTGCAACCGGTTTTCAGACGATCACGTCGATCTTGCTGCCGGCAACTTGAACGCTTTTCGTCGTGGAATACCTGGCGGAGTCGCCGCCAGTGGTTTGAGAACCGCCGTCACTCTCTGAACCGCCCCGCATCAAGTTCTCAAACACCTTCTGGGCTCCCGCGAGATCCCCGGAATCAAGGGCATTCCCCAGTTGCTGCAAGATGCTGCCTTGCTGGCCGCTCTGAACGCCTTGTTCGCCACCCTGACTCTGAGCACCCAGGAGGCATTGTTGCAACCCGGTAAAAGCCTTTTGGGCGCCTCCAAGATCCCCCGACTTGAGACTATCCGCCATTTTCTTGAAGTGTTTGAGCGACTGCTTCATCGGATCGTCCTGCGCCCTGGACCGGTATGCATTGTGACTTGTGGAGATTCCTGCCGTTGCCATTGTATTCTCACTTCCCCAAAGGTATTCCTCCGCTCGGCATCAAGCTCTTTCCCTCTTCCAGACCGGCAACCCATCACCATCAAGCATACAGATTCGTAATCAGCGTGCTCTGAAGGTTGGCATCCGTGACCGATGAAGAATTTTGCATGTAGCTCCTCAGAGCAGTGAGAAGAATCTCGCTGAGGTTCGCCGAGGAAGATGTCGTGTCGGCCGCATCGGATGACGAAGAACTTCCATCGCTCGAAGTGGTCGCCTCGACGGTCTGGACGGTCGAATCGTCCGAAGATCCACTCTCGGAAACCGCGCTCGCCGTCGTCGTTGTCTGAGCGTTCCAGGCAGTTTCAAACTCGCTCTGGGTGATGCTTCCATCACCGTCGGCGTCGAACTGGGCCAGAAGCTCCTCTGCCGTGGGACCGTCCTCAGGGCCGTTGGCGACGAACTGCGCCAGTTCATCCGCGCTGACCGTCCCATCCTTGTTGACGTCCATCGAGTCGTACACCTCGCCGCCGCCGCCGCCCGCGACTGCGCCCACACTCTGATCCGCATCGGAGCCGGCGGCTGCCGCAAATGCGGCGAACTCATCCGCACTGATCGACCCGTCGCCGTCGGTGTCTATCGAACTGAACAGGTCCTCGGAATCGGTCGCTGTCGAGTTTGAGGGTGGAGCGGGTGGAGCGCCCGCTTCGAATTCGGTCTGGCTGATGCTTCCGTCCCCATCCGTATCGAGCGCCGCCAGGAGATCCTCGGCACTGGCTCCGCCTTCAGGCCCGGCTGCCGCAAATACGGCCAACTCATCCGCACTGATCGACCCATCGCCGTCGGTGTCCGCCGAGGCGAACAAATCGTCGGAATCGGTCGCTGCCGTGGCGCTGGTTTCCTGCTGTTGCATCTCCTGCTTGATCTTTTCCAACTCCGAATCGAACTCCAGCTTGCTGAGCACCCCGTCGCCATCGGTATCGGCGCTATCGAAAAGTTCATCCACGATGGAAGCGGATGAAGTCGTGGAACTGCTCGTACCGGTCTGAGTCAGTTCGGTCTTGCTGATCTTGCCATCTCCATCAGTGTCCAGAGAACCGAAAAGCTCATCCTGCGCTTTCGCGAGGGTGGCATTGCTCCATGCACTGATGCTGCTGCTTATTGCAGAAATGCTCATCGTCCATCTCCTTTCCTCTCTATTTGTGATTCAACCCTTGCTGACCCATCCAATAAGCAACATCCATGCTTTTCAAACGAGATTCTGTTAACTTGTCGTAAATATTAGGTGAATTTTTGTAAAGAGATGGGGAGCCGGTGTCGATTTGAGAAGGAAAGGCAGTAAAAACAAGATGTTGCCAGGCAGCCGCGTGAAGACGGCCGGCCCGGATGCGGGAGGTGCTTCAGGCGGTTTACAACGATTCGTGGTGAAGGAGACCCGGTTCGATTCCTGCAGGGATTTCAATCTCTGTGGCGTTTTGTAGGGAGGAGGGCGTCTGTGGGGCAAGGAACAGTGCATGATTCGTTTTCTTCAAGAGATGCAACTGGAGCCGATCCGCTGGATACGGCCCTGTCTCCTCTCACGTCAGGCCACGTCAGACGGGGGGTTGAATCTCCCCTCTCTGTGTGCCGATTCATTCCCCCGTCACAGCCGACGCGGGAGGAAACACTTTGCCTGGTCTTACGGTTCGGATGTTTCTCATAGCGACCTCGCACGTCCCGTTGCCATCGCCAAGAGTGCTTTTCTTGCCGCCGAGCGGCAATTTTTTCCGCTCGCGATATCCGGCAAGACGGGTTCAAACATATTTCGAGGAAAACGTGCTCTGAGTGGTCGACCCCGAAGTCGACGCGTTTTGGGCCTGCCCATAGGTGTTGAGCGCCGCAGTGAGCATCTGCTTCACGCTGTCATCGGAAGCGCTCGTGCTCGAAGAAGACGCTTCCTGGTTCTTGATGGCTTCCATCAGGGCTTCGATAATCGACTCGTCCGTGCTCGTCGACGTGCTGGAAGTGTCTGACGTGCTGGAAGTGTCTGACGTGCTGGAAGTGTCTGACGTGCTGGAAGTGTCTGACGTGCTGGAAGTCGTTGAGGTATTGGAAGTCGTTGAGGTGCTGGAAGTACTCGAAGCCGTTGAGGTCGGGGGTGGCGGTGGAGTCATACCCGCTGTCAATTCGCTCTCGCTGAGAGTCCCATTGCTGTCGCCATCGAGGCTCGCGTAAAGATCATCCACACCGGTGGTGCTCTGGGAATTGTCCGAGAGGAATGTCGTCATCTCGTCTTTGCTCACCGCACCATCACTGTCGGCATCCATCGCGCTGAACAACTCCTCCATCTTGGTCGAATCTGATGCGGCGCTATTTGTCGTGCCCGTCGAAGAAGATTCCTCCTGGCTTTTTAAGGCTTCCATCAAAGCATGGACGACAGATTCCTCGGAAGTCGTAACGGTACTCGACGTTGCAGACGTATCAGAACTCGTCGAGGTCGAAGATTCACTGCCGACCCCCTGCATTTCCTGCCTGGTCTTTTCGAGCAGGGAATCGAACTCCAGTTGACTGAGCGCGCCGTCGCCGTCGGAATCGGCGTCACTGAAGGTTTCCTCCACCTCGGTAGCACTCTGCGATTTGTCCGAGAGGAAGGTCGTCATCTCATCCTTGCTGACCGCTCCATCGCTGTCAGTGTCTATCGATGCGAATAAATTCTGCTTCTCCGTGTAGGAAGAACTCAGCCCGCTTATTGAAATACTCATCGCCTGTCTCCTTTTGTTGGGTTCAACTCGCTCTCGCCAGTGATTTTCCCTTTCACTACGCCTAATCGGCATTCTCTCTGCGAAATAATGTTAATTTCTGGTTAAGATACCGTAAATTAAGGTAAAGAAAAGAGTGTATCCCTGGATCTCAGTTCCCGCTGCCAGAGCACGCCAAATGGCCATCGAACATATTCCCCGCAAAATCATGTAGATCTGCAACCGGGTTCATGTTAAATTTTGTAAAGCTATCGAATAGGAACTTCCCACGTTTTGCGAATGCCTATATACATCAGGTGGGGCAAGGTGGATTCAATTGATGGCTGTCGGAAGAGACGGGGGTTTCCTATGGAACGTGTTCTCGTTATTGATGACGATCTCGAACTGTGTGAACTGCTGGAAGAATATCTGGCACTGAAGGGCCTCCAGGTTGACGCCGTGCATGACGGCGAAGCGGGGCTGGAGCAGGCGTGCGAAGGAACGTACGACCTTGTCGTGCTCGATGTCATGTTGCCGGGAAAAAACGGTTTCGACGTACTCCGCCACATGCGCAGGCAGGTCGCAACGCCGGTGGTGATGCTGACGGCGCGCGGAGATGAAGTGGACAGGATTGTGGGGTTGGAGATGGGGGCGGACGATTACCTGCCCAAACCGTTCAATCCGAGGGAGCTGGTCGCGCGTATCCGGGCAGTATTGCGCAGGACCAGGCAGGAACACGAGGAAAGAGCGAATCACCAGACGTCCAGGAAACTGAGCGTCGGCGATGTGGAAATGGACGTGAACAGGCGTACCGTCATGCGCGAAGGGGAAAGAGTCGAACTCACGTCCGTGGAATTTGGCCTTCTCGAAATGCTCTTGCGCAACGCGGGACAACTGGTATCCAGAGAAGAACTGACGCGGGCGGTACTGGGGCGTTCGCTTTCTCCCTACGACCGCAGCATCGACGTGCATGTGAGCAAGATACGCAAGAAACTCGGGCATGAAGTATCCGGCATCGAGCGGATCAAGGCGATTCGCGGATCAGGCTATTTATATGGGCTTACCTCCGCATCAGACACCATGAATGCCTGAAGCCTGAAGAGTCCCTCATCATGTTGCAGCGGGGTATTTTCTTAAAGATCTACCTGTGGTTCTGGTTTGCGACAACCCTTGTGGTTGCAACTGAGATATCTCTCCACAATTTTCTTCAGCCGGGCCCCGTCGGGGGCCCTCCACGCCTCCCTTTTGAAGCCGCTCTATCGATCTACGGCCAGACAGCCATCGACTGTTACGTTCGCGGAGACCATGCCACTCTGGCGGGGATCGCCAACCAACTGCAGAATTCAGCGGGAATCAGCGCCTTTCTTGTCAACCAGAGGAATGAGGAATTGACCGGCCGACCGCTGTCGCAGACCGCGACGGTGCTGGCGGCACGGACCAATCAGACCGGTATGCGGGAGCACCTCCCCACAGAGGGAGGCGAGGCAGTGGCAATCCCTCTGAAAGGAATGGACGGCATGCAATATGTCGTCATTGGCGAAGGGTTCCGAATGCCCCGTCCCCTGTTCGATGAGTCTCCTTCTTTCCTCGCGTTCCGGGCGATCGTGATCCTGGTCATTTCGGGGCTGGTCTGCTACTGGCTTGCCCTCTATATGACGCGTCCGGTCATCACGCTCCGCGAAGCGACGCGCAGGTTTGCCGCCGGGGAACTGGCGGTCCGGATCGGCGGAAATATCGGCCGGAGAAAGGACGAATTCTCAGAGCTTTCCTGCGATTTCGACCAGATGGCGGAACGTATCGAATCGCTCATGATGCTGCAACGTCAACTGCTCTCGGATATTTCCCACGAACTGCGCTCCCCTCTGGCGCGGCTGAACGTGGCGGCGGAACTGGCGCGCCAGCACGCAGGTCCTGGCGCCGAAAAGGCCTTGAACAGAATCGAAAAGGAAGCTGAACTGCTGAACGTGATGGTCGGGCAACTGCTGACCCTCACCCGTTTCGAAAGTGGCATCGGCGCAATGGAGATGGGCCCCGTCGACCTCTCGACCCTCCTGCGGCAGATTGCATCGGATGCCGATTTCGAGGCCCGCGGCTCCAACCGCACCGTTCGCCTCCACGAATGCGCGCCATGTTCCGTATCAGGGAAAGGGGAATTGCTCCGGCGCGCCATAGAAAATGTCGTTCGGAACGCCATTCGCTACACGAAGGAAGGCACGTCCGTGGAGATAGAACTCCGGCAAACGCTGGTGGATTCCATCCCGCACGTGGAAATCACCGTCCGCGACCACGGCCGGGGAGTGCCGGAAGCCGAACTCCCTCATCTGTTTCGTCCGTTCTACCGCGTATCCGATTCACGCGAACGAAAGACCGGAGGGACGGGGCTCGGTCTTGCCATCGCGGAACGGGCCGTGAAGCTTCACCAGGGCGACATGAAAGCGGCCAATGCCGCAGACGGCGGGTTGATCATCGTCATATCCCTGCCCTTGCGCGCGAAAGCCTGAGAAGACGTCACAAAGCCGGGAGACCGCTCTTCAAACGCCATCCGGCTGAAGAAGCTTCCCGGCCCCAGATGCCGCCCCCGGCAAGACATCCGCCCGCTTCAACGCGTTCGAGGCCGCACGAAACGGCGTTCGATCCCAAGCGCGGGGATATATTGAACGCATAGGCCGGGGCGATCGCATCGGATGCCGTCTGATTCACGCGATCCGGATGATAGGGACAACTTGTTGTTTTCTCAGCGATCTCTGCGTTCTCCGCGGTGTATTTTTTTCTTACCGCCATGCCCCAGTGAAGAGTTACAGCGCATTCACTCCACGACCCCGCTGGATGACCGGCTATGACCCGATCTCCCACCCTCCGCCGAGAGCCTTATAGAGGGCGACGAGATCGGCGGAGAGGCTGCGGACGCTCTGTACGAGAGCATCCTGCGAGGTATAGAGCGATCTTTCCGCAATGAGCACGCTCAAGAAATCCCCCTTGCCGACGACGTAAAGCTTCATCGAAAGGTCGAAGGCCCGCTGATTCTGCTCCACCTCTTCGGCCAGCGCCTTCTGGTGGTCTTGTTCTTTGGCATAGGCGAAGAGAGCGGTTTCCACGTCCCTGAGAGCCGTCAGGATGGTCTTCCGGTAGGTCAGGAGCGCCTGTTCTTCCAAAGCGTTTTGCACTTCGATGTTCCAGCGTATCCGCCCGGCGTCGAATATGGGCCAGGCCGCCGTGGGACCGACCGACCAACTGCGTCCGTTCCAGTTGGCGAGAGCGCTGAGATCGGTACTGGAAAACCCGAACGAACCCGTGAGGGAAAACTTCGGAAAAAGGTCCGCGGTGGCGACGCCCACCCGGGCCGTCGCCGCGTGGATCTGGGCTTCGGCCCTTTGGATGTCCGGCCTGCGGCGAAGAAGCTCCGAAGGCAGCCCCACGGGTATTTCCGGAGGAACGGGAGGAATCGGCGCGGCGGGAGCGAGTTCCCGAACGAGAGCGGAGGGCTCCTGCCCCAGCAGAACGCTCAGAGCGTAAATAGCCCCCTGCGCCGACGTCTCCAACACCGGTATCTGCGATTCCGTCAGCGCCACCTGGGCTCTGGCGTTGGCCACGTCCAGAGCGCTCACAAAGCCCGCTTCGTGCCGCAGACGAGTGATTTCCGCCGTATGCCGCTGGGACTTGGCGTTTCCGCGGGTGATTTCGATCTGTTGTTGAAAGCCCCTCAGGTTGACATAATTCGTTCCCACGTCACCGAGCAGGGTGACCAGGACATCCCGCCGATCCTCAACCGCGGCCAGAAAATCGGCATCGTAGGCCTCTACGTTCCGCCGAATCCCTCCAAAGAAGTCCAACTCCCAGGAAGCGTCAAGACCCGCCTGAAACAGGTCGTATCCTCTGGCCGCCGATATCGAAGAGCTGGAGGAAGACGAGGCTCCACGATTGTAGCTGTAGTCGGCGCTCGCGTCTATTTCCGGCCAAAGCCCCGCGGCCGCGACGCCGCGCGAGGCCCGCGCCTGCCGGATGCGAGCCTCGGCCAGCTTCACATCCAGGTTGGACCGGACGGCTCTTTCTATCAACGAGGCGAGCGCGGGATCGTTGAAACTCTTCCACCATTCGATCATTTCAATTTCGCGAGGAGCCGCAACACTGGTGGGAGAAGCCGCCGGGGTCAGACTGTGCCAGGCAGCGGGGAGAGCCGTTTCCGGCTTGCGGAAATCCGGCCCCACCATGCAGCCCGTCAAGGCGAGCAGACAGATTCCCTGCACGCACAAGACCCGGACGCGCCTCATTTTCCAAACCCGTTTTCCGTAATTGACGTACCAGGATGGTTGACGCACGTAGACCTTTCCTGTCTCAGCGTGAGATGCTGGATCATGAGGTTCTCCCTTATTCATAGCGCAGGGCAACGATCGGGTCCATTCGCGACGCCTTCCAGGCCGGATAGTAGCCAAAGACAATTCCAACCGTCGCGGAGACGATGAAAGCGGCCGCGATCGCGTCCAGGGAAAGCTCGGTCGGCCAGCGAACCAGAACCGTGATGAGATGGGATATCCCCCGGCCGAGCAAGATGCCCATCGCCCCGCCACAAAAGCACAGGATAACCGACTCCACGAGGAACTGCTGGAGGATGCTGGCGCCCCTGGCGCCCACGGCCATTCTCAGTCCGATCTCGCGCGTTCTCTCGGTAACCGAAACGAGCATGATGTTCATGATCCCCACCCCGCCGACAATGAGGGAAATCAGGGCGACCACCAGCAGAAGCTTCGTCATCATGGTGGTCGTGGAAGTCAGGGCCTTCGTCATTTCCGTCATGTCCCTCACGTGGAAGTCGTCCGGCTCCCCCGGTTGAAGCCGATGCCTTTCTCGAAGCAGCACGGTTATCTGTTCGATCGCGTTGGGGGTCTCCTTGGTGGATCGGGCCGCCGCAAGGATTTGATCGATACTTGCGAACCGCACCGGCAGCGGAGTGTCCGCCGCCTGAATGGAAGACTGCTGGGGATAAAGGCTGTTCGAACTGCTCGGGTAGAGCTTGCTGAGGGTATTGACCTGATCCGACGTGCTGGAGGATGAGGAAGAAGAAGAGCTCTGGTTGACGTTTCCGAGAGACGAGTTGCTCACCCTGTACTTGACCGTCGTCCAGGGCGCCAGGAGGATATCGTCCTGATCCATGCCCACCATGTTGGCGCCTTTGCCGCCGAGCACCCCTATCACTTTGAAGGAGACGTTCAGAACCCGCACCTCCTTGCCGAGGGGAGACTCCCCCTGAAACAGTTCCCGGACCAGCGTCTGGCCCACCAGGCACACCTTGCTCGCATTGCGTACGTCGCGTTCCGTGAAGGGATCGCCCTCCGAGAGACTCCAGTCCCGAACTGTCAGGTAGGCGGGCGAAATTCCAAGAATGCTGGAGGGCACCCAATTCCGGTTGCCGTATATCACCTGGGCGCGGGCGCGCACAATCGGCGACGCCGCCTTTACGGCAGGACATTCGGCCGCGACGGCATCGACGTCTTGAGGCGACAGCGTCATCACGCTCCCCGCCCCGAAACTCACCCCCCCGCTGGTCGCGGTGCCCGACAGGATCAACAGATTGTTGGCGCCCATGTTGGTGATGGTCTTCTGGATGGCCGTAGATGAGCCGCGTCCGATCTCCATCATGCTGATCACCGCCGCCACGCCGATGATGATCCCCAGGGCGGTGAGGGCGGCCCGCAGAACATTGCGGCGAAGCCCGTTGAGGGCGGTCCGCACCATGCGCCAAATCCGGGGGGCACTCCCTGCGGCCCCACGGACTCCATCCACTGCCTCGGCGGGAAGCCCCGTGCCGGAGGGGGACTTTGCGGCCCGATCCGAAGCATTCTCCGACTCGATCACCCCGTCGACGATCCGGACCACTCTCTTTGCATGCCGGGCCACGTTCGGGTCGTGCGTGACCAGGATGATGGTGACTCCTTCTTCCTCGTTGAGCTGTTGGAAGATGCGAAGCACTTCCTCGCTCGTCGTCGAATCGAGGTTTCCCGTCGGCTCATCGGCAAAAAGCAGGGACGGTCGATTGATGAGGGACCTGGCGATGGCCACCCGCTGCTGCTGGCCTCCCGAAAGTTGGGATGGATCGTGATCGAGGTGTTCTCCCAGGCCCACCCGCTGGAGCAGCGCCTCGGCCCGCGTTCGGGCTTCCCGGTCCGGCGTCTGGCGAGCTGCATACGTGAGCGGCATCAGGACGTTTTCCCTGGCGTTGGTGCGGGGCAACAGGTTGAAGTTCTGGAACACGAAACCGATCTTCCGATTCCGCAGCAGCGCCCGTTCATCCACCGACATGGCCGTCACGTCTTCGCCTTCCAGCCAATAATGGCCGGAGGTCGGTCGGTCGAGGCAACCGAGGATGTTCATGAGGGTCGTCTTGCCCGATCCCGAAGTACCCATGAGGGCGACGAAATCCCCTCTTGCAACATTGAGGGATATGCCCCTGAGCACGCGGACCTGCACCTCTCCCAGATGATAGGTTTTGAAGATGTCTTTCAGTTCAATAAATTCCACCGAACATCTTTCCCATTCGCGGTGCGCTAGCGTGGACGCTGGCCGCCGCTACCGCCTCTTCCGAAGAATTGAGGGGTGAACGGGCTGGCCACCGTTTGAGGCCCGGACGCATCCCTGGTTTCTTCACCCAGCACGACCAGCATCCCCTCTTTGATCGCCTCGCCCTGGATTTCAGTCATAGAACCGTCGCTCAAGCCGGTCGCAACCGTCAAGGGTCTCACGAAGTTCCCGGCGGGGACATAGACGACCCCGCGCGGAGACGATTCTCGGCCGGCTTCCCCGGTCGATCCGCTGTCCGATGGGTTCCGGGCGGCTGATCCGGACCCGCTCTTCTTTCGGCTGTCCGGCGCAAGCTGGTCGGCTGTCGGGGACCAGCGCAACGCGGCATTGGGCGTCATGAGCACATCGTCGCGTTCGTTCACCATGAACCTGGCGTTGGCCGTCAGGTACGGCAGCAGCCTGCCGTCCGAATTGTCCGTAACGACCTCGACCGTATAGGTAACGACATTCTGGGTCATTGTCGCGTTCAGCCGGATCTTACCCACCTCTCCCCGGAAAACCTCGCCGGGAAAGGCATCCACAGTGAAGGCAACCGGCTGGCCGGGGTGGATCGTGCCGATATCGGCCTCGTTGACCGAGACCCACACCTGCATCCGCTTGAGGTCTTTTGCAATTAGAAAAAGACTCGGCGCGTTCAGGCTTGCGACCACCGTCTGGCCGATATTCACCCGCCGATCGATGATCACTCCATCGACGGGGGATTTGATGGTGCAGTAGTCGAGATTCCGCTGGGCTCGCATGAGTGTGGCTTCGGCCTGAGCAACCGAACTCTTGGACTGGACGATGGATGCCTTGCCCACTTCCATGTTGGCTTTGGCAACCTCGTAGGCCGACTGGGCGGCATCGAAATCGGCCTGCGACAACGCCTCCGATGGCCCAAGCTTCTTGGCCCGGCTCCAGTCCCGCTCGGCCTGCACCAGTTTGGCCTGAAGCTGCCCGAGATCGGCCTGAGACCGCGCCACGCCCGCCTTTGCCTGCTCCAATTGCGCCTTCGCCGTCGCCACGTCGGCGGCAAAGAGCGAATCGTCTATCCGCGCCAGCACCATCCCTTCCTGGACGACCGAACCATAGTCGACGGTCTTGCCCGAGCGGTCCTTGCCGAAAACCAAAATTTGCCCGGCCACCTGGGCGCCCACGTCCACTAACTCTTCAGGCTCGACCGTTCCCGTCGCGCCGATGGTCGCCAGCAGATCGCCCCGCTTCACGGGAGCGGTGCGGTACAGAGTCGTCTGTCCATCGTGCCGGTTCAAGAACCGGTACGCGGAAAAAGCTGCAACAGCCACCACGACCAGCACGAATATTCCGAATCTGGCGAAACGATTCATCGGCAAATCCCCTGTTCCTTCCTGCGAAAGACTCAGTCCGGGTCTCAATCCTCAAATAGACGCCAACCGTTCGCCGCAGCCGTTCATGCCCCTTCGGGACACGCAAGATCACATGGAAAAATGTTCTTTTCGGAGCGGCCAACACCACCATATTATCACACAACTCCACCACCTGGAGCGCCCACCGGGGATAAAATTCGCAAGCGTCCGGTTCTTCTATCTACTCCGCCGGCCATTCCCGGGCAGTAGTGCGTGAGCGGCGGATCAGCGAGTTAAACGTTCGTTTAAAACCATTGTTTCACCCTGTCAACAAGAATATTCTAAGGATGTTCGGGGTTTTCCGTTTGAGACTCCGGAATCTGAATCGCGGACTCCTCGGGCGCTGCGACGCGTGCGGCGGCCAAGTCAGTCGACCGGACCGGAGAACGCCGCGATGGACCGGACCGCAAAGATTTCGATTGGAAACAGGCATGTCTGTGGCTTTGCATCCGGCGTCAGATCATATGACATAATCGGGGCAGGTTTCGTATTGCTTCATCATTCGAGTTTCCTGATCGATGAGATCCTGGAAGGTCGTTCCATCGTAGACGTCGCTCAGGCTCTTTTGAACCCGTTCCCACAACGGGAAAAAGACGCAATTGCCGTAGAGAGGACACGATTCCTTGGATCCATCGTTGACGCACCCGACGGGCGCGAGCGACCCTTCGATGAAACGTACGATCTCCCCGACCCTGAGATCGACGGGCGAGCGGGCGAGGATGCACCCTCCATCGCGGCCGCGAATAGCCTTGATGAAACCGCCCCGCTTGAGTTCGTTCAAGATGATCTCGAGGAAGCGCAGAGGGATCGCCTGCCGTTTGGCGATTTGCGCCATCTTGACGGGCGTTTCCCCGTTGTTCTTGGCCAAATCGAAAACAGCCCTCAACGCGTACTGGCATTTCTGGGAAACCGGCATATTCTTCCTCCCCTCACAAATCAATGCGAACTTTTCCCACGTTATAGGCCGATCAGTCAATCCATTTCCGATTGAGCTTTCCCGTTTTGGCCCATTCCTGAAGAGTCAGTTTTCTGCGCCCTTCCGGAGAAGACGACCGAGCAGCAGAGCGAGAAAGAACCCGACGACGGGCAGCACCCCGATGCACTTCAAGGCGAAAAGAACTCCGTAATAGTCCGCCACGACGCCGAGAAGCGTCACGCCGATTCCTCCCGCCCCGATGGCGAAGCCGACGATCAGCCCCGAGGCGACCCCGAGATTTCCGGGAAGGAGATTCTGCCCCATCACCACGGTGACAGAAAAGGTCGAGATGAGGATCATGCCCAGCAGCGCCACGACAATCGACAAGAGAAAACCCTCTGTGAAAAAAATGAGCGGAAAGAGAAGCGCGCTCGCGAGCATGGAAGACTTCAACCAGAAGTCGTGGCCCCATCTGTCGGCCAGCGGGGCTCCCGCCAGAGTCCCGAAAGCGCCGCCGAGGAGGAACACGCTCACGAGCTTGCCCGCAACGACCGGGCTGCCATGCAGGAAGTCTATGATATAGAAGGGGATGTAGGTCATCAGACCCAATTGTATCCATGTTCGCATGATGATGACGCTTATCAGGACGCTCAAAGAGCGGACCGCCCCCCTGGGCCGTTGCGGCCCCGTTTCCAGTTTCTTGCCCTCCGCCGGCGCTTCGATCGCAACCGTTTTCCTCAGCAGAAGGATGGTCAGGGTGAAGGCCAGCGAGGGGAGAACCATCCACGGCAGCGATGAAAAACCCAGATAATTGACGATGGAAAGCGCGAGAATGGGGCCAAGAGCCATTCCCGTGTTCCCGCCCACGGAGAACACGGACATGCCCGTCGCCATTTTCTCCCCGGTAAAGAAACGGGCGGTCTTAAACCCTTCGGGATGATAACTGGCAATGCCGATCCCGCTCACTGCAACCAGAAAAACGATGGGCAGGTAGCTCGAAGCCATGGGAAGCAAGGCGAACCCGGTCCCTGCCAGGAACGCCCCCAGGGGCAGGAGAAACGCTTTTTCCTTCTTGTCCGACAAGAAGCCGAACAGCGGTTGGATAATGGAAGAGGTGAGGCTGGAGATAATGAGAATCGTGCCCGTCACCGTGTAGGAAAGGCCCAGATTCTGTTTCAAGAAAGGAAGCACTGCAGGGAGCGCCCCCTGGTAGATGTCGACAACCATATGCCCGCAGGAAAGGAGCAAGAGGACCTTGAAATTGAATTTACCCATGTTTCGGCCACCCCGTTTGAGCCAGAGAAATCACATGCCGCACGCGTCGCCGCGTCCGAGGGAAGGCGTGACGATTGACCCCGCTCCGGACCATTTGATTTCGCGGCGCGAGAGATAATACTCTCATGTGGCCGGCCAGGGAAACACTTTGCGGAACGTTTCTCATGCCGGATGCAGCCCTTGAGCTGCAAGCGGCGTTCAATCCGGCAACTCCTTTGAATTGCCGGAGCGAAAACGGGGAATCGAGATCCCTCGCGCTGTTTCGCAGATGTGTTGACACGGGCCGGTTCATCATTAAATCCATCTGAGAGGGTGCTTCAAAAACCCTCTCCCGTTGTCTCGAACGATGCGATGGCATCCGGAACGGACACGGGCGGCAGGCATCCCCAAGGACCGTTGTCCGCTCGCGAGAGGAGTCGCTTGATGAATGCAGAACATCCCTCGGATTCGTTGCGCAAATCCACCAGGGCAATCCGTGGAACCGGTCATGAGGATTCCATACACGGTGAACTCTCGGTTCCGATCTTCCAGACGTCGACGTTTTCCTTCCCGAACGCCGAAGAGGGCGCGTTGCGCTTCGCCGGCGAGAGGCCCGGCTACATCTATTCCCGCATGGGCAATCCCACCGTGAAGGCTCTCGAAGACCACGTCGCCCTACTTGAAAACGGTCGATATGGAATGGCCACCGCCACCGGCATGACGGCAGTGACGACGGTTCTGCTGTCTCTCCTCGACCGGAGCGCACACGTGGTTGCAACGGATTCCCTCTACGGGTCTTCCCGGGTTGCCATTGAAACCGAACTGGCCCGTTTTGGAGTCGAATCCACCTTCGTGGACAGCTCGGATGCGGAGAATACCCGGCGCGCCATCCGGCCCGGCACGAGAATCGTTTACATCGAAACCCCTACCAATCCCACTATGAAAATCACCAACCTGCGGAAGGCAGCCGAGATTGCTCACCGTTGCGGGGCGCTCCTCGTCGTGGACAACACGTTCGCAAGTCCCTACCTGCAGAGGCCTCTCGAACTCGGCGCAGACGTCGTGGTGGAAAGCCTGACCAAGTTTATCAACGGCCACAGCGACGTGCTCGGAGGCGCGATCGTCACCTGCGATCCCGATCTTCACCTGGCGATACGAAGAACTCTTACGGTTTTCGGAGGCACGATGGACCCCCATCAAGCATGGTTGATCCTGCGGGGCGCGCGCACCCTGGTCCTTCGTGTGGAGCGCGCACAACAAAACGCCGCCCGCCTCGCCGAATTCTTACGCGGACACGCCAAAGTGGAGTGGGTCCGTTACCCCGGCCTCCCCGACCATCCCCAGCACGACCTGGCAGGGGAACAGATGGACGGATACGGTTCCATGATCTGCTTTGGCGTAAAGGGCGGCCTGCAAGGGGGCGCGACGCTCATGAACGCCGTACGGGTGATCACCCTTGCCGTGTCCCTCGGCGGGCTGGAATCCCTCATCGAACACCCGGCATCCATGACGCATGCGGCCATCCACCGGGAGGCACGCGAAAAGGCGGGCATCCTGGATGAACTCGTGAGGCTCTCCGTGGGATGCGAAGACTTCGAGGATCTGAGGGACGACCTCGACCGGGCGCTCGAAAGGATTCCGACCTCGCCATGCACGGCTCTCGATGTCGGCGCGTCCTGAACCAGGCCGGCAGCCGGAAGAATCTCCGGATCCGGAGTGAAACATCGAGGAAGACGCCCTCGCCTGCTGAAAGCAAACCAATCACCACCATCCCGCGCACAAGTAAGGATAGCCGGCCGAGATCGCGGGCGATATTGAAAAATCCCTTGACAGAATTCAAACGAACGTTTATTTGAAACGATTGTTTGCTTCCCTGGAGCGTGTAAGACAGGGATGGAGTTTTTAGAGCGTTCTCAGACCCGACTGGAGACGACACTCATGTCCAGGTGTTTGAAAGGATTTCCGACGAAAGACCGGATCATCGAGGTGGCCGAGCGGCTCTTTGCCGAGAAAGGGCTGGACGGCGCTTCCATGCGGGACATCACCGACGCGGCCGGGGTGAATCTTGCGGCGGTGAACTACCACTTCGGATCGAAGAATGGATTGATTTCGGCCGTGTTTCACCGCCATTTCGGTCCGTTGAACGAAGAGCGGCTCGCCATGCTCGACTCCGTTGAAGCAGCAGCCGGCGACGGGCCTCCATCCCTTGAAGCAGTGCTGGACGCTTTCATTCGCCCTGCGGTGACCAGAGAACACGATTCCCGCTTCTCGCTCCTCATGGGACGGTGCATGAGCGAACCCGCCAAATATATAGAAGTGCACATTCGACCCCATTTCGAACCCCTCATGCGGCGGTTCGATTCGAGCGTCGCGCGCGCCTTGCCCGATGTGCCGTGGGATGAGATCTTCTGGAGAATGGTCTTCACCATCGGCGCGCTGCACAACGTCGTCCCTATCTGGTGGAGCAACGCCATCCGCGTGCCTTACGAATCGGTCAAACTCCACGATGCGGAGGGGATCATACGGCGATTGGTCTCCTTTGCCGCTGCGGGGTTGCGATCCTCTGCACCCGACGAGAATTTGAGCAAAGCAGACCTGGACGAACGTAAGGGAGACAATCCCCTCGATCTCTCGACGTCCGCGATCCAGTGACTGCAATGCGCGCTAAACTCAGGAATAGAGTATGTTTTCCATCAGATTCAACGATTCCCGATTGCCTGGTTGCACGGGGAATCCATCCACCTCCCGGAGGTACAAATGCTGACCAAGCACAAGACCGTGTTGATTGCCATTGTGGGTACTCTGGTCGGATGCCTGATGCTGACCGGATGCCAAAAGCAAACCGCTGCCGAGGGAAAGACGCAGAGCGCTCCTCCCGAAGTGGGCATCGAGATCATACAACCCCAGCGCGTGCCCATCATCTCGGAACTGCCGGGCCGTACGTCCGCCTTCCTGATTGCTGAAGTACGGCCACAGGTGGGCGGCATCATTCAAAAGCGCCTGTTCAAGGAAGGTTCGGACGTCAAAGCGGGCGACGTGCTCTACCAGATCGACCCGGCCACATACCAGGCTGCCTTCACCAGCGCCAAGGCAGCGCTCAGCAAGGCCGAAGCCAGTCGGGACACCCTCCGGCTCAAAGCCGACCGTCATAGGGAACTGGTCAAGATCAAGGCCGTAAGCCAGCAGGAGTTCGACAACGCGGTTGGCGCGCTTAGAGAAGCCGAAGCCGATATCGAGTCCGCCAAGGCGGCGGTCGAGACCGCGCGCATCAATGTGGCCTACACCCGCGTTGTTTCGCCCATTACCGGACGAATAGGCAAGTCTTCGGTGACCGTGGGCGCACTGGTGACGGCAAGCCAGAGCAGCCCGCTCTCCACGGTCCAGCAGATCGATCCCATCTATGTCGACGTGGTCCAATCGAGCGCCGACCTGCTGCATCTGAAACAGATCCTTTCGAGCGAGGCGCTCAAATCCAACGGCGTCGCACAAGCAAAAGCCCGGCTGCTCCTCGAAGACGGCACTCAATACCCGTTGGAGGGAACCCTCGAGTTCTCCGACGTCACGGTGGACCAGAGCACCGGATCGATCACGTTGCGCGCGGTCTTTCCGAACCCGCAGTTCGTCCTGCTCCCCGGCATGTACGTACGCGCGATACTCGAAGAGGGGGTGCGCGAACACGCGATCCTTGCCCCTCAGCAGGGGGTCACGCGCAACACGAAGGGTAAGCCGATCGCCATGGTCGTCGACAATTCCGACAAGGTCGAGCAGCGGATTCTCACGGTGGATCGCGCCATCGGGGACAAGTGGCTGGTCCGGGAGGGCCTGAACCCTGGAGACCGCCTCATCGTGGAGGGACTGCAGAAAGTGAGACCTGGATCTCCTGTAAGAATCGCGCAAGCCGGCGCGGCGGCCCCTGCGGAGGGGACTTCACCCGCGGCCGCAGGGAAATAAAGGAGACGTTTCATGGCCCAGTTTTTCATCGATCGCCCCATCTTTGCGTGGGTGATCGCCATCATCATCATGCTTGCAGGCGCTCTGGCAATCCGAGTGTTGCCCGTTTCGCAATATCCCGCAATCGCTCCGCCGGAAATATCGATCAACGCGACCTACCCGGGAGCATCGGCAAAGACGGTAGAGAACACCGTGACGCAGGTCATCGAACAGAAGATGAACGGAATCGATCACCTGCGCTATATGTCCTCCACCAGCGACTTCTCCGGCTACGTGACCATTGCCATGACCTTCGACGCCGGAACCGATCCGAACATCGCTCAGGTGCAGGTACAAAACAAGCTCCAACTCGCCACGCCCTTGTTGCCGCAAGTGGTGCAGCAACAAGGGATCAAGGTCACCAAATCCACGAAGAATTTTCTGCTGATCGTTGGGCTGGTGTCTGAAGACGGCAGCATGAGCCAGTACGATCTGTCGGATTACATCGTGGCCAACATCCAGGATCCGATCAGCCGCGTCGACGGCGTCGGCGAGGTGCAGTCTTTCGGTTCTCAGTATTCGATGCGGATCTGGATCGATCCGGCCAGGCTGAACAACTTCAAACTGACTCCCTCCGATGTGTCAGCGGCGATTCAGGCCCAGAACGTGCAAGTCTCCGCCGGGCAACTCGGCGGCACGCCGACCATCGGAGGTCAGCAGCTCAATGCGACCATCAGCGCGCAGACGCTCATGCAGACCCCCGAACAGTTCGGCAACATTCTGTTGCGGACAAACAGCGATGGATCGACGGTGCATTTGAGCGATGTCGCGCGCATCGAGCTCGGGAGCGAGAGCTACGAGTTGGTCGGACGCTTCAATGGCAGGCCGGCGTCGGGCCTTGCGATCAAACTGGCCTCCAATGCGAATGCACTCCAGACTGCCGCCGCGGTCAAAGCCGAAATCAACAAGCTGTCGAGATTTTTCCCCAATGGCATGAAAGTCGTGTATCCCTACGACACTGCGCCTTTTGTAAAAATATCCATCGAGGAGGTGGTGAAGACCCTCGCGGAGGCAATCCTGCTCGTTTTCCTCGTGATGTTTCTTTTCCTCCAGAACTTCCGGGCCACCCTCATCCCCACGATAGCCGTGCCCGTCGTGTTGCTCGGCGCCTTTGGAGTGCTGGCGGCCTGCGGTTTCTCGATCAACACGATCACCATGTTCGGGATGGTGTTGGCGATCGGGCTGCTGGTCGACGACGCGATTGTCGTGGTGGAGAACGTCGAGCGCGTGATGAGCGAGGAGGGGCTCTCCCCGAAGGAAGCGACGCGCAAGTCCATGAAGCAGATAACGGGAGCACTGGTCGGCATTGCCCTCGTTCTCTCCGCCGTGTTTGTGCCCATGGCGTTTTTCGGAGGATCGACCGGCGTGATCTACCGCCAGTTCTCCATCACCATCGTCTCGGCAATGGCCCTTTCGGTCATCGTCGCAGTGGTGTTGACGCCGGCCTTATGCGCGACAATGCTCAAACCGGTCGTAAAGGGCCAGCATGCCTCCGACCGGGGTTTCTTTGGCTGGTTCAATCGATTGTACGACTCCGGCAACCGGGGATATCAGAACGTTGTCCGCCGCGTTCTTGGCAGGAGGGGTCGATACCTGTTGATTTACCTTGCGGTCGTGGCTGCGATGGGAATCCTTTTCCTGCGCATGCCGACCTCCTTCCTGCCCGATGAGGACCAGGGCACCTTGTTCGCCCAGGTTCAGTTGCCGACCGGGGCGACGCAGGAACGCACCGTCGAGATCCTGAAGAAGGTCGAAAACTACTTTCTGGTGGAACAAAAGGAGGCGGTCAAATCGACCTTCACGGTGGCGGGCTTCAGCTTCGCGGGACGCGGGCAGAACACGGGGTTGGCCTTTGTCAATCTCCAAGACTGGGACAAACGCAATCGCCCGGACCTTCGCGTGAGCGCGATCGCAGGCAAGGCCATGCGCGCCTTTTCGCAGTTCCGGGATGCCATGGTCTACGCTTTCGTTCCGCCCGCGGTCATGGAGCTGGGCAACGCCTCCGGCTTCGACCTCGAACTCCAGGACCGCGCCGGCCTGGGCCATGAAAAACTCATGGAGGCGCGCAATCAGTTCCTGGGAATGGCGGCGCAGAATCCGGTTCTGGTGGCGGTCCGGCCGAACGGCCTGGAAGACACTCCCCAGTTCCAACTGGACATCGACTACGAAAAGGCCGGAGCCCTCGGCGTCACCATTGCCAACATCAACAACGCCGTTTCGATCGCCTGGGGAAGTTCCTATGTCAATGATTTCATCGATCGGGGCCGTGTCAAAAAAGTCTATCTTCAGGCGGATGCTCCCCATCGGATGCTGCCCGAGGACCTGGGCAAGTGGTACGTCCGAAACGGCGCCGGGGCCATGGTGCCCTTCAACTCTTTCGCGACGGCTCATTGGACTTACGGGTCGCCAAAGCTGGAACGATACAACGGCATGCCCTCGGTCGAGATCCTGGGCCAGGCCGCACCGGGCAGGAGTTCCGGCGACGCCATGAAGGCGGTGGAGGACATCGCCGCGCAACTCCCCGAGGGCATCGGCTACGAATGGACCGGGATCTCCTTCCAGGAGCGGCTGGCCGGTTCCCAGGCCCCTGCGCTCTATGCCATCTCTCTGCTGGTGGTCTTCCTGTGCCTTGCCGCCCTCTACGAGAGCTGGGCGATCCCCTTCTCGGTCATGCTGGTCGTTCCCCTGGGCGTGATCGGCGCGCTGGCTGCTGCAAACTTGCGGGGGCTGTCCAACGACGTGTATTTTCAGGTCGGTTTGTTGACCACCATCGGATTGTCGGCCAAGAACGCAATTTTGATCGTGGAATTCGCCAAGGACCTGCATGATGAAGGAATGGACCTGATCGACGCCACCCTTGCCGCGACGCGAATGCGGCTGAGGCCGATCCTGATGACCTCGTTCGCCTTCATCCTCGGGGTTTTGCCGCTCGCAATCAGCCACGGCGCGGGATCGGGCAGCCAGAACGCCATCGGCACCGGCGTTATGGGCGGAATGATTTCAGCCACCGTGCTGGCGATCTTCTATGTCCCGCTTTTCTTCGTTCTGGTGCGCGGATTGTTCAAGGCCGGGCAGCCCGATCCCCGGCCCGCCGAACGTCTCGACCTCGTTACTTCTCAGGAAGGTCAATGACGATCTCTGAATACAGCGGCGCAGAACAAAGCGGCCATAACCCTCACACGTCATTCCCTCATGCCGTTGGCGGGAGTCGGGTCTTTTTCGGTGGGCAACCGCTGAGCGTTCCCTCGCATGCGCTAATACTGCGTTTCGTTCAGGACGATCCCTGACAACCAGCAAAGGTTCGTGGCGCCGCCGGCAGCATGTGAACTTAAGGGACGCGACACTGGAATCGCCCGCCGATCTTCTTGGTGATGGTGACCCTGTTGCCCTTCAAGTCGTAGGTTACTTTGTCCACAGCCATTTCAGCAATGCGTATGCCTCGACCCGTGAATTCCTCCAGGTTTTCACCCCGTGTCGGGTCGGCAACGGCTTTGATGTTGAATCCATTTCCTTCGTCCTCCACGGAAATCAGGACCCCATCGCCCCGGAAGAGACACTCGATGGTCACCTGCTTTTCACCATACCCCGCATCGTTCATTCGATCCTGATAGATTTTCCGGTACTCGTCCGTATCGTAGCACTCCGGATCTCTCTTCAAAGCGGTCATTTCCAGATTCCCATGCTCGATGGCATTGGCGAGAAGCTCGAACAAGGCAACTTTGATCTTGCCAAATTCGTCGGGAGCCAGGCTGCCTTTGTCTGAAATGCTCTCCATGACCGTCTCGACCATGCCATCCAGATGGATGTCCTTCGTTCTTGCTGTAAAGATGCACTTTTCATCCGTTGAGAATCTGCTCCATGATCCAGTGGCGGACCCGAGAGGGACCGCATTATCCGCAGGGAACTCGACGGCCATGAGGATGACATCGTCTGAGAAAAAGCTGCTCTGTTGGAATCGAGCAACCTCGTTGATGAGTTCACGCGAGACGGTGTAAGCACCAGGACCCTTTCCTGTGACAGATTTCTGAACGCCTGAATTGCCGAATATTGCACCACCTGCGTCCCTTGCTTCCGTTATGCCGTCGGTAAAGGCAAGGAACAGGTCGCCCGCCATGAGCGAAACGGTTGTGGGGCCGTAGGTGAGGCTGTCGAATACCCCCAGAGGCGGTCCGGACGGCTTCAAACGAATCCCTTCACCGTACCTGGAGATAACAGGAGCGGGCAGACCGGCCAGACAATACGTTAACATCATGGATTCCAGATCGAACAACCCACAGAAACCCGCAACAATGTCATCGGGAAGGATGTTGCCGCAGATGGCTTTGTTGAGACGGCTGCAAATGACGCCTGGATCTATGTCTATGGGGGATATTTCCTTGACGAGCATTTTGATGCTGTTGGCCGTCATGGCCGCAGGAACGCCATGTCCCGTAACATCGGCCAGGAAGACGAGGAATCTCTTTTCATCCACCTTTGTTATCTGCAGGATATCTCCCCCGATATTCTCCGCGGGAAGACACTCCACGTTGATTCTTGCACCTTCGATAACCTGCAGCTCAGGCTGAACGACCAGGTCATAAATCTGCTTCGCACGGGCCAGTTCCAGGGCGCGGGTTTCCTCATGCCGCTTCCGTTCGGTGATGTCATCGAGCACTCCCACGTAATTGGCGACACCTCCATCATCGTCTTGAATGGAGGTGATGGTCAGCAGGGCCGGAAACTGCTCTCCGCCTTTGCGCCGGGCAGTCAACTCCCCCCTCCAGCATCCCGTGTCCCGGACATCCGTCCATATTTTTCTCGTCAGTGCGCCATTCGATTCCTCCCCGCAAATGTGGGGCAGGCCCCCCCCGACCAACTCGTCGGCAGTGTAACCCGTAATGCGTAGGAACGCGGGATTTGCGATAAAGATCTCTCCTTTCCGGTCAGCCACCCAGATCCCTTCGTACGCACTCTCTATGACTTTTGTAGCCAGTCTGGCCTCCTCATAAATACGCTGCCGTGAAAGCTGCTCCCGGAAGGCCAGGCCATAGGCTATGAGCAATTCAACCAGGGGGATTGAAATGCGGTCGGCGCTTTCCTTGAGCGTGATATTGGGAGCGTGCTTTAAAAGCTCTAAAAGCGCCTCTTCAAACATTTCAGCAATGTCTTCGGGCGGGGTGAGGGACTGAACCAGTTCCTCACCCAGTTCTGCAATACGCGCCAGATGCTCTTCATGAGCACGATCGACATAAGCTAAAAAGAGTGTTTCGAATCGATGCGCCAATTCCCTCCCTGACATCACGCAACCCCTTTTCTGTAGATGAGAATAGCCGCATCATCCCTTGGCAGGCCACAGTCTGCCAGAGCCTGCCCGGCAAGCAATTCGAGGTCTATCGACAGGAGATCGCCATATTTGGAGACATCTATGTTTTCTTTCAATCCGTCCGTGAACATGAATACCAGGTCGTTGTTCGAAAGCTGCACTCGTTCCGTCGTCAGCTTCTTGTAGGCAAATCCGACTATCCCATAGTTGCTGCTCAACCTGGTAATTCTCTCTCCGAGAACCATGGCGCGTGTGTTGCCGATGCCGGCGTAGGTCAGCATCCCCGTTTGCTCATCGATTGCAGCGATGGCCATGGCGACTCCCCGAGTGTCCCTGATGGCGTCGCTGCATTCGGAGAAGAGATCGGGCAAGGGCTGCTTTAAATGACGAGCCACGTAATCCATGGCTGCCAATGCTGCCGTCTGTGCATGTTCGCCGTGGCCAAGGCCGTCAATAACCGTAAGGATGGTGGTCGAGTCCGCGATCCAAAAACCGGCAGCGTCTCCGCAGCAACTTTCTCCCTTCAAAGGGCGTATGGCCGTGGTTACCTGCATTTCTTCCATTTCCTCGCCACGATCCGTGTGCCCCGCCCCGGTTGGGACACGATTTCAAATTCATCCATTAGCCTTTCCACTCCCGGCAGGCCGCTGCCCAACCCCCCATTCGTGCTGAAGCCGTCCTGCATGACCAGGCTCACGTTTGCAATTCCCGGTCCCTCATCCTCTGAAACAACCTCGATACCCAGTCCCCTTTCATTCTTAACGACATTGAAGGTGATCGTTCCTCCCAGGTCCGTATGAAAATAAAGATTGCCGGCAAGCTCCGAAACACTGGTTTCAACGTAGCAGACTTCGACAGAGGAAAAGCCGTTCTCACGGGCCAGAGCCCTGCTCACCTGGCGCGCTCGCGCAATGTGGTGCTCTTCTGTCACTTCAACTGAGGTTTCGGGTTTCGGGTTTCGAGGTTGGGGTTGCGAGATATCAGATGCGGGATGCTGGTTGGAGAAATGCGCCTCCGGGTGATGGATCCTTTGTTCATCTGCACTATCACTCATGGGAAGCCGCCTCTATACGTTGCAATCCGGGCAGGAGGATGTGGCCGAAAGACGGAGCCCGGGACCTGTCGGGGAAAGAAACGCACGTCCGTCCGGCTTTCTGTTGATCTTGGCGCGAAATGCAGGCATTCTCACCCTGAGCACTGCAGTCGTTCAATCAGACCCTCCTGCGGCACACGACGATCGTGACCTTTGTATTGCCGGGTTTGGATTGAATGTCGAATTCCTGCACCAGACTCTTGGAACCGGGCAGGCCTGCGCCAAGACCTTTGCTCGTGCTGAATCCGTAAGTCATGGCTTTTTCGACATCGAGGATGCCGGGGCCGAAATCTTCAATCACCGCGACAATTCTCAGCACGTGGGCATCTGACACATCGCGGATCGCGCAAACACCATTTCCCGCATACTGGATCACGTTTCGTGTCAACTCCGAGATGGCTGTGGCGAGGCGTGTCTGATCCGCAAGCCGCAGGCCCAGCTTGCGAGCCATGTCCCTGACTGCCTGCCTCGCGGTGATGATGTCCTTCTGATCTTTTATTTCTACCGTTATTTGGTTCATTAAAACCCTTCTTGGGGATTAGAGGGATCGACAATTATGGGCTGCCGGCCGATCGTCCCTATTTTTTATCGATGAGCTTACGAAGAGCTTTCATCCCCTGCTCAAGGTTCAGAACCGCCTTGACTCCGATCAATTCCCTGCCCATCTCGACCAGTGTGATAGCCACCGAAGGGTTCATACCGCATAGCACCACTTCGGCTCCAAGAAGTTTGGCCATATTGGCCGTATCGTTGATCACCCGCGCCATGAAGGAATCAACGACCTGCAGGGCGGTAATGTCTATGACTACACCTCCAGCCTCGGTTTTTTTAACCTTTTCGAGCGTATCGGTCTGGAAATGGATGGCATCCTCATCTGTCAAATCCTCTGGAATAGAGGCCAACAGAGTGTCTCCCAGTTTGAGTATGGGAATCTTCAACATCTTCCTCCTTAATTCTCGACAATCTTCTTCCCGATCAGTTTGAAGGCCTCAGCTACTCCGGCTCTGAGCGTGCCGCACGTTCGTACGGCCCCGAGGTCGATATCCAGCTTCACCATGGTCTGGGCCGTATCGGGGCTTATGCCGGTCACTATGACTTCGGAGCCCAACATTTTGGCCGCGGCAATCGTCTTGATTAGATGATTGGCTACCTTGGTATCGATGATCGGCACCCCTGTGATATCGAGAATAGCCACCTCGGATTCCGTATCGGAGATGGCCTGCAACAATCCTTCGATGACCTGCGCCGCTCGCAGCGTGTCAACGACGCCGATGAGGGGGAGCAGTAAGATCTTGTCCCAAAGCTTGACGGCCGGAGTCGAGAGTTCCAGAATGGTCCCCGCCTGCTGAGCAATCAGCACCTCCCGCGTTTTGGTGTAGGCATCGAAGGTGACAAGCCCCATTTGGTCAATCAATCGATTTAGCTTCAGAATTTCCATATTCATAATGGTGAGATCGTTGCCGCAAGCCTCTTGAAGGAACTTGAGAAGAACCTCTTTGAGTGAGAAGACAAGGAGGACTGTTTCTACGGGAGAGATAGCCTGTTTGGCATGGAAAGCGCTGATCTTACGCAGTGCCTCCACCAAATCGGAAGACTCCAGCTTTGCCATGTCATCATAACCTTCCGAAGAAGAGCACGGCGTCAGCTTCCTGATGATTTCCTTCACCTGAGAAATCAGTTGTTGCTCATTGATTTGCCCCGAAAGATCAAGCCCAGAAGTCGATTTGATTTTCTCCAGCCAGATATTTATGATATCTTTCTGCCTGGAAGCCAGGATCTGTCCGATCGTTATTTTCTCTTGACGTATCTTTGTATCTGTCACTTGTAGCCCTCCTGATCTTTGCGTTGCGGGATGCAGGTTGCTTCATTGCTCTCATATGCAGCATCATCCCGGAGCCGGTGAAGGTTGAAATTGTCCCGCAGATCTTTCATGCCCTCAAACTCGTATCCGGCATCCCGGCTCAAGTATTCCACGCCCCGCATTCCGCCTCACACGACGGATTCTATCTCCGGGATGAGTTTGTCCAACATGAGGGCTTCAAATATCTCCTTGATCGATCCTTGAAGCGGAGTGAGGTAGATTTGACCCCCGGATTCGCGAAATCGCTTGTAGAACATGAGAATTTTCCCAATGCCGTAGCTGTTCATGATCTTCACTTTACGAAGATCAAGGATGATTTCTTTCTCTCCCTTTGAATAGAGAGTCATCAGGGCTGCCTTGAAGGCTTCTCCGGATTTCATATCCACGATATCCTCATGGACTTTGAGCACGACCCTGTTGCCAATTCTTTCCACTGTTGTGATCATTACTTATATCCTCCGAAAACTGGTGTCGCGTCCTGCTACTGAGCATATATTCCCTGAACCGTCGAACTGAAACCGATAGAGCTTCGTGGTGCCTCCGACCACATGTGAACTCAAGAGAAGCAACACTAAAAGAACACCACATCGTCTTCATCATCTGTTTTCGCCAAAGCAGCCGGGGGGACTTCTCCCGGCAATACGATAGTATCGGTTTTTTTCCGGGCGAGCGGTTTGGGAGGAGATTTTGGGCGAGTTTCCGCCACTTGCTTTGGAATCGTCCGCGGTTCGAGAGGCAATCCTTCCGCTTGCCCGCCCATACAGTGGTCTGTCCCCAGTTGCTTTCCGAAATCAGACAGTATGGAAATCACCTTCGCAATCTCCTGCCCGGTCATGTCTTGGAATTGGAGAGAAATCGTCGCGTTTTCTATGTCTCCGGCTATGGCCTGGTAGTTCAAGGTAAGCACCTTGATGGCGTCCGATATGCTGTCTATGGACTTCTTGAAGCGATCGAAGGTCTCCTTCAAGTTCCTCTCAGCATCCTCCATCTGTGTTGTCCCGCTCGACACACGAAGCTCCATGCCTTTCTGCAGCGCTTGCATGATCTTTTTCGATTCCTCCGCCGCCATGGAGATATTGGAAGCAGCCTCACCGGACCTGTCCGAAAGCCTTCGCACCTCTTCAGCCACGACGGAAAACCCCGCACCGGCCTCTCCGGCTTTGGCTGCCTCAATGGCTGCATTCAAGGCCAGCACCTTAGTCTGAAAGGCGATTTTTTCTATTTCGCCAACGAACTTGTAAATCTCCTCCACCTTCACCAGCACCGACTTGACTTCCGCCAGGAAATCCCGGGTTATCTCGCCAATCGACTGGAAAACAGAGCCGGCGGTGGCCAGGGCCGATTCATTCTGCTCAATCATTCTGGAAACATAGCTCGCACCGAAAAATTGATCGTCTTTGCTGCCGTCTCCCATGAAGTAGGCCACAACGGCATTGGCCTCCTCGGACCCTTCCTTGCTCTTTTGAATAATGTTTCCCAAAACGGAGATGACACCCATGGTGGCCGTTTCGCTCTCTTCTTTTATGTGCGTCAAAATCCGGGTCGCTTCCGGCACCACTTCGAGCCCATGGGTCATGACCCTTTTGCTGCGTCGCCGGCTGACCCAGGATGTCAGCATCACAGCGCAAGCGGAGGAAATTGCGGCCAGCAGCAGCAGGAGGATATCCCGTTTCTCGGAAGCGAGAGCCACAAACAGGAACGGCGGGAGAGTTCCGATCAGCAAAGGAAACACAAAAACCATCCCATCTCTAGCCTTCATGAAATTTCTCCCATAAGAGGACATCGAGATGCTGGACACGGGTAGTCGGGGAACCAACAGGTTTCCTGAGCGCAGAGAAATCCCGATTGACCTTCGGTATCCCGCATCTTGTATCTCGTATGTCTCGTGCCTCGTATCCCGGTCAAAAGAGTTTCTCCGGGTTGAGCACGAGCAGAATCCTGCCGTCTCCCATGATACTCACGCCGCTGATGACATCGATGCTTGCCAGAGAGCCTGGGACGGGTTTTATAGCGAGCTCCATATTCTTGTCGAGCCGGTCTACGATCAGCCCGAATTTCCCAAAGGTCGTTTTGACCACGACGACAGCCACTTCTGCGTTGATTCCTTCTTCCCGATCCCGGACATTCCGGTGAGCGCCTCCACCGTTGCGGTTGGAGGCGGCTCCGAGGAGCACATCGAGCCGCTCGGCTGGAAGCACCTCTTCACGATAGTAGAAGACCAGGCCGCTTCCGGTGGCTTTCCTTAATTTATGGGCTGGAAGCTTGAGTGTTTCCATTATGTAGTCGAGGGGTATGGCGTAGGGGCATTGATCGGCCTCCACGAGCAATGCGGCGCTGATTCCTATGGCCATTGGAAGAGAGAGAACTATCTCGGTGCCTTTGCCCTCTTCGGAGGTCACTTGAACCGTTCCGCCAAGCGCCTGGGTCGTGGTTTTCACCACGTCCATCCCCACGCCTCTTCCCGAAATGTCGGTGACTTCGGACTTCGTGGAAAGACCCGGCGCGAAAATGAGTTCCAGCAAGGACGGATCATCGAGGGAAGAAGGAACGTCCATTCCCGCCTCTTTTGCTTTCTCGTAGAGCCTTGGCCTGTCGATGCCCTTTCCGTCGTCAATGATCCTGATGGTGAGGTTTCTTCCTTCCTGTGAGGCTCTTAAGATGACCGTTCCTTTCTCCGGCTTTCCGGCGGACTTGCGCTCCTCAGGTTGCTCGATGGCATGGTCGCAGGCATTCCTCACGATGTGCACCAGCGGGTCGGTGAGCATGTCGGCTACTTTCTTGTCGATTTCGATCTCTTCGCCGTCTGTTATGAGGTCTATGGACTTGTGCTGTTTTCGGCTGATGTCCCTGGCGACCCGGCTGAATTTCTGGAATATGTTCCGGATAGGGACCATGCGCAAAGACATGACTCCGTGGTGCATCTCGTTGGTAAGTCGTGAGATGAGGTGAAGGTTCTCTTTCAGTTGTTTGACGGTTGAGCGGAGTTCATCGTCTGCGCCTCCCATATAGTGGACAAGGTATTCGTAGGTATTTCGAGCGATCAGCAGCTCGCCGATGATGTTGTTGAAGTGTTCCACCTTTCGCTCATCGATTCTCATGGTGCGCATTTCAGGCTCAGCAGCCGCAGGCCTGAGTTGCCTTGCGGTCTCCATGAGGCTCTGCTTCTTCAAGGCCTTCTGGACGTCTTCTTCCGAGACCTTTCCTTCCTCCACAAGGATCCTGCCAACGCGCTTTTGCCTGGAGAGGGCGTCTTTCAAATCCTTTTCGGTGATTTTCCCATCCCGGACAAGGAGTTCTCCAATTCTCTTAGGCTCTTCTTCAAGACCTTCGATGAAGGCTATGACCTCCTCCACCGCTTCGACCAGCAACCGGCCTTCCTGGCCGGCAAGGGCCGAGACGGCCCTGGTGGCAGTCTGTTCGAGTGTTTTGAGATTGAGGAGCTTCGAGCCTTGCAGGAGACCGTTCAGGCTCCTTTGAACCATTCTCTTTCGGGTAGCATCCAAAGGCATGGAAGCAGCTACGGTAGTCAGGACCTCCTTGAATTGCAGTGCCTGTTCGATAAAAACCCCTTCCAGTTCGTTGGAAATCTGCGGAAGCGGGACTGTGGACTCCCGGGTTGCACTGGAGGGTTGCTGAAGGAGTTTTTCGATTCTTGAAAAAATAGCCGGAGAAGGTCCGATATCCTTCTTCCTTGTGATCCTGAGGATGCTCTGCTTCAAGAAATCCACCGCCTGCAGGATGAGATCCACCGTCTCGGGAGTCCTGGGAGCAGTTCCCATACGTAGCCGGTCGAGCAGGGATTCCAGGGCATGGGCAAAGGCCGTGAGTTCTCTGAAGCCGACGTAGTCGGAATCGCCCTTGAGGTTGTGCACCAGTCTGAAAATTTGGTTCAGTGCGTCACGGGAGTTCGTTTCTTCATAGAGGATAACCGCCTTCTCAAGTGCTTCCAGCATCTCCGTAGCGCCTGCAAGGAACTCTTTGAAGGCGTCCGGATCTATTGTATCCGCTGGACCGTCCGCGTCGCCAGCCGCTGCCTCCTCACCCCCGGCCTGGAGGGCTTCCACCATGACCAGGGAAGGATCGAACGTCAGTAACTCAATCTCCTCTCTCGTCGATTCCGTCGCCACATAGACGACCGGATGAAGATAAAGGGAAAGAGGTTCCATCTCGTGCAGCAACGGGATGCTGCCCGCAGGAGTCACAGAATGGTAGTATGTAGACGCGTGTCTCAAATTCCTGAGCAGGACCATCGGATCATATCCATGCTCCATCATTTCGGAGGTATAGCGGAGCGTCACCTTGAATGCATTCAAACCTTTCAGCGCCGCATCGGCAAGGCTATGTCCGACTTCTTCCGGGAAAAGCCGACCGCTGGGAGCCTTCCTCGATGCAGCCTCAGTTACGGCGCATGTGCAGACTGCATCGACTTCGGGCCGTTGTTCGGAAACCTTCGAGAGGAAGGACCTGAAGGCAGCCACAAGCTCATCGTTGATGCTCGCTTTTCTGCCGGATGCATAATCGTCGATCATCTTGTGGATGTGATCCGAACCTGCAAGGGCCACATCCACGAGGTCTGGAGTAAGGACGAGTCTCCCTTCACGCAAAGCATTGAGAATCCCTTCGAGATGGTGAGTGAACTGCGAAACATCATCCATATCGAAGGCGCCGGCGCTTCCCTTGATCGTATGGACGCCCCTGAATATGGAATTGAGGATTTCCTGGTTTTCCGGATCGGCTTCGACCTTGAGGATGTCGTCATTCACCCTGTCGAGGATGTCCCTTGCCTCTTGATAGAACTGGATTCTATGCTGCTCAACGTTTGGATCCATCGGCCACCTTATTCATATATTCTCCGTGTTATCCAATGATCTTCTTTACTACCATCAACATGGTTTCGGGTTTGAACGGCTTGACAATCCAGGCTTTGGCTCCGGCCATCTGCCCCTGTTGTTTTTTGCTGTCATCGCTTTCGGTGGTTAACATGACAATGGGGAGGAACCTGTACTGAGGGTCCCCTTTCAAGCTTTTGATCAGCTCGATGCCGTTCATGTTGGGCATATTGAAGTCGGTGACCACCATGTTCACCTTCTGCCTGCCGATCTTGTTCAGAGCATCGACTCCATCGGATGCCTCCACAACCTGGTAGCCCGCATTTCTGAGGGTCATGGCCACCAGACCACGCATGGACACCGCATCATCAACAATCAATATGGTCTTTGCCATGCCAACCTCCCCTTTCTCCTGTCATCGATTCCAGATCCCATAGAGCATCAACGCCTCATCCAGAACACCAGACAGGTTCGATAAGGAGAAGTGTACGTCCATCTCATCCAGCGTTGCTTTCAGGGATACCAGCAACTGAAGATACGCAGTATCGATCTCCTCCAGTGCTTCAGCATGCAATTCTACGCGCTCGACCCCCCCGATCTGCGAGCGGAGCCTGTCCATATGTACTTCCACGTCTGCAATGGCGCATTCGGGAGGAAGAGTTATCCTTAGCGTCCCGTCTTCGCTCTTCTCGATCATTTCACTCCTCCCAAGAGCAGGCTGATATGGAGCACGAGGCTCTTCGGCTTTACGGGTTTTACGATGTACAGGTTGGCCCCTGCTTCGAAGCCCTTCCGGCGGTGTACGGCTTCTTCCTGGGTTGTCAAAATGATGATGGGAGTCTGCTCTTCCGCCTCTCTGTACTTACGGATGAAGGTGAGACCGTCCATATTGGGCATATTGATGTCGCAGAGAATGAGGTCATAGGGCCTGGCCATGGACTTTTCCAATGCCTCCACTCCATCGGATGCGCCTTCGGTTTTGTATCCCGCCGTCTTCAAGATATTGATATGAAAGCTCCTCACCACCGGCGAATCGTCAACTACCAGAATTCTTCTCATTATCTCTGCTCCGAAAATATCGGTGAGTCGGTAAGTGGGTGAAAGCCTTGCTAACTACCAATTTGCCCATTCACCCATTCACAGTTTTTCATCCTTTGTAATAAACCAGATGGCCACCCGAGCGCTTCAGCTTGAAGCCCGTGGTAATCCTCCCGACGGACTCGCTCGAGCCCAGAAAGATGAATCCGCCTGGATTGAGAGCTGTATAGAAGTAATCTACAAGCTGTTTGCGAGATACATCGTCAAAGTAGATGAGAACATTTCTACAGAATATGAAATCAAATCCCTTGTGCTTGCGGATTGTCTCCTTATCGGAGAGATTCATGTGCTCGAAGCGCACCATCTTTTTGATATCTTGTGAGACATTGTAGCTCCCATTGGCTCTTTTCTGAAAGTGACGACAAAGATACTCCGGAGGCACATCCTTAAGGCTTCTCGTTTCGTAGACAGCCTCCCTGGCTTTCTCAAGGACAACCTGATCTATATCGTTGGCCAGAATGTCCACAACCCAATGCCTGATTTCGTCCATCATCTCCTGCAGGATAATAGCCAGAGTGTAAGGCTCCTCACCTGTCGAGCATCCCGCCGACCAGATCTTGAGCGACTTTTCGCCGCGTGAGGCTTTCCTCGCGCAAAGATCCTGAAGGCAGTGCTCTGCAAACGCCTCCAGTTGAGAGAAGTCACGAAAGAAATAGGTCTCGTTGACAGTAAGGAGACTAATGATCTGCTGGAATTCTGAACCTCCGGGGTCGGAGAAACGAAGCAGCCGAATGTATTCGGAAGAGCTCTCAATCCCAAGCTGTTGCATCCTTTTCTGGATGCGCTTCGAGAGGAAATAGATTTTCTTCGACTCGAAGCGTATCCCGGCCCTGCGGTAGATGAAATCAGCCAGGCTTTCGAAATCATCCATGCCTATTTCCACGGTAGCATCCTAATCCTGAGCCATCAGTTCGAGACACAGGGCACGAAGGTCCTCATCCCTTGTCGCTTCCATGACTTCACGTATCTTTTCTTTGCCTGCTATCATGCCGCAACGGGCGAGAAGCCTCACGCCCGCATAGACCATCGCTTCCTCTTCCATCAGGCTGCACCCCAGGGAATAGATTTTTTCACTCGCAAGCGACCCGCAGTCTTTTCCCAGTATGTGTGCGACAGATGAATAGCGGACATCCTCCCTCACTTCTTTATTCCCTGCGATGGCCAGCACTTTGTCGAGAAAGCGGGCGCAGTCGAAACGCTCCTTGAATCTTTGCTTCGACTGCCCGATGGCCCGCATGATATCGTCCGCATAGGAGGAAGTGTCGTGAACGGAATCGATCACCCGGTAGAGATCTTCCAATTCGCCTGCTTTGGCAACGAGACCGAGCACCTGGGGCAGGCAGAAAGGATCGATTTGCGAAGTATTGCCCTCAGGCATCAAACTGGAAAAGATCTTCGAGATGGAAGCCCCATTGCCCATGAAGCGCAACGATTCCAGAATGGTCGAACGAAGCATGGGCTCCGATTCCCGCTCGAGGATGGCGAGCATTTCCGGTATGCTGGCCTTGTCTTCCAGTCGCCCGAGGTACTCCACCGCCGTGATCTGAACATTAGGAGCTCTGTCATGGAGGCATGCTCGGATGGCGAGCACCGCATTCTGGCTTCCAATCTGAAAGAGAGCATCCAAGATGAGCTTTCTCACTTCCCTGTCCGCATCATCCAAATGTGAAGTCAGGAAAACGATGGCCTCCTCTCCGTCCATTCCAAGGATGTTGACGGCAGCGTTTCTCAGGTAGGCGTCGGCGGAACGGAAGAAATCGAAAAGACCGCCAAAGATCTCAGCGCGCGGGATGCTCCTCAGGCTGAACACGATAGCATCCCTCACGACCTGCGATTCTTCGACCCCCAGCCTTGCGGCCAGACGCAGGGCGGCATCCGGCGGATTCGCATCCGCAATGTCCTGCACGGCAAAGAGTCTTTCCGATTCTTCCGCGCTGTTCAGTCTCACTTCCAGATCGTGCATATCATCTCCCCAAAATCGGTGGATGGGTGCAATGGGCCAATCAGTTGATTCCTCTTTACGCGCTGTACATCTTCTGCCGACTCGCCCACTCGCCTGTTCACCGTTTCATCCGACTGCTTTCTTGATCTCTTTGGCTATCTCCCAGCTCGGAGCGATCACTTCGGCTCCGCCACGCTCGATGGCTTCCCGCGGCATCCCGAACACGATGGCGCTTTCCTCGTTTTCTGCTATGGTCTTTCCGCCGGCCTTCCTGATCTTGACCATGGCCTCGGCGCCGTCATCCCCCATACCCGTCATAAGAACGCCTATCGTATCGGAACCGAAGACATCCAGGACCGATTCCATCATGACGTCAACCGATGGAATGAAGCTGTGCTCGGGCCGCGTCGGAGTTCGCAGCACCACACTGCCCGCAAGCTTCTTGAAGAGCATTAGATGAAAGCCGCCCTTGCCCAGGTATATGGCCCCGGGCTCAACCACCGTCCCCGGACTTGCCTCTGCACACTTCATCAGGCACTGATTGTCGATCCTCTGGGCAAAAGAACAGGTGAATGTTGGCGGCATGTGTTGCACCACAAATACCGCCGCATTCAGATCTTCGGGCAATTGCGGAAGAACATCGAAAAGAGTCTTGGGGCCCCCGGTCGAAATACCGATAGCCACGGCCTTGAAGCCAAGGCCGCTCGATGAAGACGGTCTCTTATGTCTGTCTGCAAGCAGCCGCCGGGGACTCGCAGGGTCTTTCTGCTCTTTGGAAGGGATGCTCCTGCGGATCAACTTTTCCAGAGTCCCACTCCTTCCAGCCAGTTTGATCTTTTTGATCATATCCCTTGCCACGGGCCCCATCTGCGTCGAGACGGTTCCTCCGGGCTTTGGCACGTAGTCGAAGGCGCCAAGAGCCAGGGCTTCGAAGGTGACCTCGGCGCCTTCCTGCGTTAAAGACGAAACCATCAGCACGGGAGCAATGCTTTCGGAGATGATGATTTGAAGTGCTGTGACCCCATCCATCCCTGGCATATTGATGTCCATGGTGATCACATCGGGCCGCAGCTCGCGAGCCTTGGCCACCGCGTCTTCTCCATCCCTTGCAGTCCCCACGACAGTGAGGTCCGGATCTGATTCGATGATCCTCTTAAGAGAATTCCGCATCAGAGCGGAATCGTCACAGATAAGTACTCGCGTTTTGCTCATGGTCTCCCTCTGCCGGAGGTCCTGGAATTCTCATTTCAGGAAACAGGTTTCAGGATGCCGAGCACCGACGGTCCGCAGAACTTCAGCAGTGCGATCCAATGTCCGTGGGTCGGTGCGCGACATCGATAACGCAAAACCCGAAACTTGAAACTCCTTCCCTACTCCGCAATCTCCAGTTGCGGCTTCTTCTTTGCCGGCTTTTTCCGCTCCTCCACGTCCCTGGCCTGCTGCTCATCCCGCTTCCCGCGCTCGCCGTCCTGCGTCATCTCGCTCAGGGACTGGAGCTCTTTTTCATCCAGTATTCGCTCCACATCCAACAGCACGACCATCCGTTTGCCGTTGTCGATCTTGCACACGCCATCCATGTACTTGTTGGCGCCTCCCGCCGTAACGATGGAGGGCGTTTTCTCTATGTCCTGTTTCAACAATCTCAGCACTTCGTTCACCTGGTCCACACGCAGCCCTGTTTTGGCGCCGGCGATATCCACGATGATGATGCGCGATCTGTCATCGACATCCCGGTTATCGAGACCGAAGAGCTCGCGAATGTTGATGACCGGAATAACATTTCCTCTCAGATTCGTTACCCCGTCAACAAAGTGAGGAGCCCGTGGGACACTCGTTATGTCCGTCACCCGGTTGATCTCCTGCACCTGCATGATGCGGACCCCGTACTCTTCCTTGTTGATGCTGAAGGTGACGAGTTGAACCTCGGCCTGGCTTTGTTGGGCAAGCGATTCGGCTTGAGCGTCGTTCTCCTTCGCCGTCGAGCCTGCGCTGGCCTGGATATCCGAGAGCACGCGCGAGGCTTCCCGGGAAACAAGGGCTGATTCATCCATGATCATGATGAGCCTTTCTCCACTGTCGAGCTTTGCGACCCCTTTGAGCTCCTTTCTCTTGGAGGAAGCGATGGCGGGGGTTTGGTCAATAACCGATTTGGGAATGCGGATCACTTCGTCCACACAATCGACCAGATAGCCCATATTCATCGTATCGGCCTCAACGACCATCACCCGCTGGTCCTCGGAGATATGAGCTTCGACAACCGTTTTGAGGTTGGTAAGGCTGTCGATCGCGGTCTTGAGTAGAGGCTGGACTTCCCCATCGAATATGGACAAAGCGGTTTCTTTGGATATCCCTTTGAGCTCCAGAATGCGGCGTGCGCCGTCGAAGAGCTCTGTACGGCATCTCTTGAGCCCTTTAAGAGCCGTCTCGATTTCAATACTGGAAGTGCTGTATTTGTCGAGCCATTTCCCGAAAGAAGTCTTGCGCGGGTCCATGGTGCCTGTGAAGTGAGATCCCGATTCAACGGCGTGTCTTACACTCTCGGCCCAGGAGCGATGTCGATCGATTCCCGACTCTATGGCCTTGTGGTGCTCTGAAACCAGACTCGGAATTCCGAGAAGGCGTCTCAGATCGAGAACGGGCATCAACTGGTTGCGAATGGTGAAGAGGCCCCGCACGTACTCGGGAACATTGGGAACTTCCGTGATCTCCGTTACCCTGAGGATCTCCCGCACCTTTGCTATGTCGAAGGCGTACTCCTCACCAGCTACCTTGAAGGACACCAGTTGCTCTTCTTCTGCTATTTCCTGATGACTCGGGTTTACGCCTGTCCCGGCTCCGGCCGCTGCTCCCGCACCCCCGCTTGACCCCACATCGATGGCTATGACTTCGCCTAGATTGAGGGTTAGAATCAGACGCCGTCCTTGATCAATTTTCACGACGCCGCTTAAAAATTCCTTGTCTACGCCGCGGCACACAGCCGGAGGCGGTTCGAGATGCGCATCCGTGATGCGCATCACTTCTCGCACGTTATCTACAATGAGACCTGTATGCATGCCCCCCGTCTCGACAACGAGAAGCCGTGTGTGGTCCGTTGCCTCCGTGACGGCCATGGAGAAGCGTATCCGACTGTCTATGACCGGAAGGACGCTCCCTCTTAAGTTACATATTCCCGCAACATAGGCCGGACTGCGCGGAATGGGAGTGATATCCGGCAATCGAACGATTTCTTTGACATTGTTGATATCGACGCCGAATTCCTCCTCGCTCAGCCGGAACACCACCAGTTGCCCCTCCCCGGAGGATTGAGCTTGAGAGGCTTCAGCGCCTTGAGTGTTTTCCATCTCTGGCATCTTCCACTCCTCCCTACATGTTCTGCATTTCGTCAGCCTGGCTCGCGATATCTTCAATGGCCTGAGAGATTAGCTGCATTCCTTTGCTGCCTTCCTCGGCCGCCTTTGCCGCTTCCGCTGCCATCTTGGAAGCTTCTTCCGCCGCATTGGCGATTTCGACCACCGCCTTGCCGGCCTGCTCGATGGCCACCAGCGCCTCTTCCGCACTGCTGTTGATCTCTTTCACGCCGGCCTGAACCACATCCATCTCTGTTTCGATAGTGTTCAGGTTATCCGTGGATTTCTTGGCATTCTCCACTTCCTGACCCGCGATTTTTCCCGCCATCTCGATGTCCCTGGCGACAACGGCAATCTGGCCCTGCATGGTGCGGACCATGTCCTTGATCTTTTCGGCGTTTTCAGACGAATCATTGGCCAGTGCCCTGATATCGCCTGCAACCACTGAAAAGCCGCGCCCGAACTCACCGGCCCTCGCAGCTTCGATGGAGCCGTTCACGGCGAGCATGTTGGTGAGGAGGGTGACATTTACAATCTGGTCGACGATCTTGTTGATGTTGTTGGTCTTGTCGGCAAGCATCCTCACGTTCGCGGCCGATTCGACGGAAGATCCCGCAGCCCTCCCGACGTTGGAGATGAGATTGTCTACGTTCACCTTATTGGTGCCGAGCAGTTCCTTCATATTGTGGATCTTCTCGTCGGAGGCTTTCGCATTTTGGACCATGCCGTTCGCCGCTGCTTCAAGTTTGTCACCGAGCGTTCTGTTTATCTCGGCAGTCTTCGCCGCATTCTGGGCGCCCTTGGAAATCTGCTCGATGGCCACCATGACCTGCTTGGCCGAGTTGGTGGCTTCCTCGATGTTTGCTGAAAGCTGTTCTGCCGCCGCGGCGACTTCTTCCGCCGACTTTTTGCTGTCGGTTGCGTTTTTCAGAGAATCCGTGAGCTCCGCCAGATTTTCCGAAGCCGTCTGCATCTCGGAAAAAGCTTTATTCTGCTCCCCAACCGCCTTGTTCGCCTCTTCCGCCGCTGAGCTCTGTTCTTCGGTATTGCTCGCAATATCCTCCGCGCCCTTTAGGAACTCATCGGCCCCTGCCTGCGAGTCTACGGCGTTCTTGTTTATGGCGGCAGCCCCCTGGAGAATTTCTCCCACGTCGAGAGCAACCTGGCCCAGGTCGCGCATAATGACCTTGGCTTTCTCCACTTCCTCGAGAGCGTTCTTCCCGGCCGCATCGATGTCGTCCACCACCTTCTGCACCTGGGCCTGTATCTCCTCGACCACATTGCGTATTCCGCGGGCACATTGCTCCGATGTCTCAGCCAGGTTTCTCACCTCGTCCGCCACAACTGCGAACCCGCGCCCGTGCTCGCCGGCCCTCGCAGCCTCAATGGCGGCATTGAGAGCGAGCAAGTTCGTCTGATCGGCAATGCGCACCACAGCGCCCACGATATCTCCGATCTGCTCGGAGTTCTTCTCCAGGTCCTTGATGAGATTGGTCGACTCGAGGTTGGATTTGGAAGAATTGGTTACCCCCTGGATGAGGGCTTCGATGTCCTGCGTGGTGGCCTTGACGAGCGCCTGAAGGTTTGTACACTTCTCTAAGCCGACTCCCGCCTGCTGTGCGGCCAACTCTGCCGACTTCGATATTTGAGTCACGGCGGAACGCGATTCTTCCGCCGCAGCCGATGATTCCTCGGCAGCCGTCGCGACGGCCTGCATGGTCTTTCCGAGCTCCTCCGAAGCACCGGAAGCCTGCTCCAGAGATGCACCCATCTCCTCAACCGCGGAGGCCAGCCGTTCCGCTATCGACTGCTGCCGCGCCAGAGTCCGGGCTCTTGTCTTCTCCTGGGCCATCTTCTTCGCTTCTTCTCGCTTCTTTGCCAGATCATCCGACGTATCCACCTTGCTCGTGATTCCGGTCTTCATTGCTGTTGCGGGTTTTGCCAGTTGCTTCGCCATGCTTTCTCCTTCGTGTGAACCATTCGCTTCGCTCGTTCTTTCTTCTCAATTACGAGACACGCAGAGTAAAATCAGATTCGATAGTGATTTCTTCCGCTTCTCCGCTGTCCAGATCCACCGCTGAAACGTTCAACATGCCATTGGCGTCAATGGCGAAAGTGACGTCGATATTGGGCTCTCCTTTTTCTCTGGGGTTGCCGATTTTGAGCCGGAACATACCAAGGGAGACCTGGCTCTTCCGTCCTGTTCCCACCTCCTGAAGCACATGGATCCAGACTTCCTCCTGAAAGTCCCTGGTCGTTGTAAAAAGATGTGAGGCGCGGGTCGGATAGGTGGCGCCCCGGGGAAGGACCGCTATGAATCGGCCATGGTCATCCTCTATGCCGAGATCATGCGAGGTGATGTCGTGAAACTCGATATCCGGGATGCTTCCCTCGAACATCCCGGCCAGTATTCCGGCGCCCAGCGCCACGGCCTCATCAGGATTGATCTCACGCCTGAGCGCCTGGTCGATGATAAGAGGCTCGCTCCGATCGATCAGCCCATCGGAGCCGTTGTCTGAAGAAGGGGCGATAATGTCCTTCACCAGCCTTTCAATCACGGGAAGCCGCGTGCTTCCGCCCACCAGGACAACCGAATCGACCCATTCGGGTGAGACGTCCGTTTGCTCGAAGGTCTGCCGGATGTGCTCTTCAATCTCCCGAAGGATGGCGCCAATCAACTGCTCCAACTCACTTCTCGTAAGAGACATGTTGAGGTGTATGGGACCCTTCTCCGTCGCCGTGATATAGGGGATCATGATCCGGGTCTCATCGGCTGATGAAAGATCTATCTTTGCCTTCTCTGCCTGGATCACCAGTTGCTGATAGGCAATTCTGTCCTCGCGCAGATCCAGGCCGTAGAGACTCTGAAACGCTTCAAGAACATGCTCTACGATCGCCTTATCGAAGTTGGTTCCCCCTATCGACGTCGAACCTCCCACGCCTCGGACGCGAAAGACGTTGTTCGTATACTCCATGAGAGTGATGTCAAACGTTCCACCTCCAAGATCGAGGACCAGGAGTCTGCCGCCCTCCCTTTTGCTGAAACCATAAGTCAGGGCCGCCGCAGTCGGCTCATTGAGGAGTTTGAGGACGTTCAATCCGGCAGACCGGGCCGCCTTGAGCGTGTCTTCTCTCTGCCTGTCATCGAAGTAGGCAGGCACGGTGATGACGACGTCTTCGATCTCGTGCTCGATGTATCGGCTTGCATAGTCCCTCAGAGTCTTCAGAATAAACCCGGAGATCTCCACCGGGCTGCGATGGCGCCCCCCGATCAGATATTCCACATTCCTTCCCATGGAAAGCTTGACATTGGAGATGGTGCGCTCCGAGTTGAGTACGGCCTGACTCTTTGCCATTTCCCCCACGATGACCTGGCCGTTTTCCTTGAACGTCACAACAGATGGCGTCATCCGGTTGCCTCTTTCGTTTGGGATGATTGCCGGGCTACCATCCTTGATATAGGCAACAAGGGAGTTTGTGGTTCCAAGATCGATACCCACTGCGATTCTGCTCTTATTTCCCATGATTTGTTAAGCCCTTGCTCCTTTAGAATTCATCGCTCAAAGCGATCATGTTTCTCAAAGCAATATCGTTGTGCGGATCTTTTTCAAGAACTCCTTGCAGGGTCTCGGTGGCCATATCGTGAAATCCCAACTCGGCATAGACTACTGACAGGTTGATCATAGCCTTGATATTTTCTGGCTCATGAATAAGGACAGCCTGTAGAAGTCCTAAAACATATATAAACTTGCCATTTTTCAGCTCATGAATGGCACGTTCAAAGAGCACAGTAGCAACTGATGTTTTATCATTTTGAACTTTCTTGATCTTTTTATCAAGGAGATGCAGTTCTTCCAGTAATGTCTTGTTTGACAGTTCCAGCGTTTCGCATTGTTCCTCGATAATCCTGTTCCGTTCTGCCAATGTACTATTTTCCTGTTGCAGCTCGGCGACTCTGACATCCTGTTCTGCAACATCCTCGCATTTGAGATTTTTCTGAAATAGAATATCTACCAGACTGGTCCCCATAGCAGGTTCTTTCTGCTTCCTTTTCCCCATGGACTTATTCCCTTCTGAACCCGTCGATTCTATGCGCCACTTCCAGGTAATCCTGCGCTCCGCAACTTTGCGGGGCATATTCGAATATTGACTTACCATGGCCTGGAGCTTCGGCCAGACTTATGTTCATTCGAACACCCGGAAGGAGTCTGTCTGAACCGAAGTTCTTGACGATGTCTGCTGCGATCTCTTTAGCCAGACGAGTATGTTTGTTGAAGAAGGTCGGAATGATGGCGCTCAGTCGCAGATTGGCGTTGTGTGTCGCGTTGACGGTATAGATGAGCTGCATCATTTCAGCCAGGCCCTCCATGGCCAGGAAATGCATTTGCATAGGGATGAAGACCTCCTGAGCCGCTACCAGTGCAGACACGGTCAGGAGCCCAACCGTGGGCGGAGGATCGAAAATCACGTAGTCGAAGTCCGCGGCCTCTTCGTAGAGCCTTTCCGAAAGCAAAGTCTCACTTCCTTCTCGGGAAGAAAAATCGATCTCGAAGGAACCCAGATCTCTCGATGCCGGAATCAGCCAGATGCCAGGGATGTGTGTCTGGAAAACGGCATCACAAAAGGGCGCCTCTTCCCTGAGGAGGTGAAGCGCGTGGCATTTTCGGGAGAGTGGGGAGAGGCCGAGTCCAATCGTTGCATGAGCTTGAGGGTCAACGTCGATGAGCAGGACCTTCTTCCCCTCTATCGCCAGTGCGTGGGCAACGTTCACAGCCGTCGTGGTTTTGCCGCACCCTCCTTTTCTGTTTGCAAACACAATGGACCGGGTCATTCCTGAACATCCTCTTTCGAATGCGATTAGAACATCTCGAAGATCAACCCCTCAGGGTTCTCCAAAGGCCGATTCCCTCCTATGGTTCTCCGACTGCCGAGCGACCGTTCGACATCTCAGCCTTCAAATTGTCCATTCGCTTTCCCATCTTCACGAAGGCGCACTTGATTTTTCTTTTTGCGGAATCGCTCGACTCCATCCTTACGGTCTGCATCCTCCAAAACGACGCCTTCGCCCCGGGAAAGCCGCCTATGAAAGAGTGCATCCAGAATATTCAGGCAAATTCTGCGAATCGTTTTCTAGAGTGAGCCTTAAAGCTCTTATCTCAATAACATAGTGGTATTACAACTCAATTCAGATTGTACCGAGCAAACCTCTATTGCCCATGCGTTTGCAGGCACAACCTGCCGCTATTGAGTGCATCAAAAGTGTCGCTTCTACTTATTTTCTTCCACCTTATGGGATGAGATGCTAGAATGCACTTTGTGTGCCAAGGTTGGCAAGAAGAGCTATACCAGCTTAATCTATTGAAATAACAATATTTGATTATAATGTGGGGCAAAACGGGAAGTCTTTTGGGACGACTCAAAAGTCGCTATACATTGGACAATAAGGTGGAAATCGGGTCAGTCTTTACTTGCAAGGTTCTGTTGATAATGAGAAATGCAAGTAGCGACATGGATGGCATTCTTTAGCGACCCAAAGGTCGTCATATGGCATCGGAACAATCGGTCGAAAGGCAGATTTAGTCCCCCATAGTTCCTGCCTTGTCCAATCCATCCAGGAAAGCTGTCCACCGAGGGTTTTCCTTCATCTGCAATACCCTGCGCTGAACCTGCCTCATCGTTACTCCCAGAATCTCGGCGGCTTGTCTGGTATTGCCTTTGGTAAGATTCAGCACAAACGCCAGATGGATTTCATCGTTTTCCTTGAGAGTGCACAGAGTCCGGACAGACAACATAAGAGGAGCGTTCTCCTCCCCGAGATGCCTGGGCAAAATATGCTTCGTGTCACAAAGCAGAACGGCCTTTTCCACCTCATGATCCAGCTCGCGGACATTGCCCGGATATTCCTTACGAATCAGAATTTCCATGGCCTCCGGGCTAAAATCCTGCACATCTCTCTTGTGAAGTGAGCGGTAGCCCCTTAGAAAATGACGTACGAGAAGGGGAATGTCATCTTTTCGCTCTTTTAGGGGAGGCAGGTGAATATGAGCGGATTTCAGGCGGTAGAGAAGGTCAACCCGAAAGCTTCCATCCCGGCAGGCTTCGTTAAGATCCCTGTTCGTGGCCGATACAATCCTGAAGTTCACCTGTAGGGGCTTCGAATCGCCAAGCCTCGTGATCGTCTGTCCTTCCAATACGCGGAGAAATTTCGCCTGCAACCTTAAAGGAAGCTCACCGATCTCATCCAGAAAAAGAGTCCCTCCGTTGGCTTGTTCGAAGTACCCGGGGTGATCCTTCTCCGCACCAGTGAAAGCGCCCCTCACGTACCCGAAAAACTCTCCTTCGAAAAGAGATTCAGGCACGCTCGCAACGTTGACCGCCGTGAACGGCCCTTCCGGATTGAGGCCTCCGGCATGGAGGCCACGGGCAAGCAACTCCTTACCGGTTCCCGATTCCCCGGTAATAAGGATGGGAATCCCGCTCTTGGCCATGACCAAAGCATAGGCAAGCAGTTCTTTCATTCGCATGTTTTGCGTGACAAAGGTGGAGAAAATCTCCTCAACCCGGGCTTTCACATGCGATGGGGTGGCCCCTGGAAGACCTGCCAGGAGAGCTTTTCGCTCGTACGCCCTCTGGATCGACAGCAACAACCGTTCGTGCTCGACGGGTTTCACCAGATAGTCATAGGCTCCCAGGCGGATGGCCTTAACGGCTGTTGAAACATCACCCATCGCGGTAAGGATGATGAACTCGATTGAAGGATTTAAGGGCATTGCCGCTTTGAGGACTTCCAGTCCGCCGACGTCCGGCATGATGAGATCGAGCAGGACGATATCGTACTTATTATTCTTAATCCGCTCGATCGCATCCCTTCCGCTATCGCAGGTTTCCACCAGGCGTAAACCTAATCTTTTCAGAATGCGCGACACGGTTCTCAATGCCGCTGTCTCATCGTCCACTATCAGAATCTTCACAGCCTCTGCCTTCCCATAGACGCGATGGCATTAGCCAGTCGCCTCATTTCAAAAGGTTTTTCAAGAGTATAATCGGGATCCGGTACGTGCTCGGGTTTTGATTGGAGAGCCATTGAATCGCCCGAGAAGAGAATAAAGGGCAGAAGAGGAAATCTTTTCTTGACTCTCGCAAGGAGTTCCCATCCAATCATATCAGGCATCATGAGGTCGGATAGAACGATGTCCACCTCGGGATGTTCCTCCAAATAGGCCATGACGATTTCCGGATCGTGCAACTTCTCGAAACATTCCTCTGCACGGATGAATTGGGTTTGGAGCATATTGAGAAACGCGGCATCGCGATCGACGCACAGGATCGTCGGGTGAAGATCCAGTTTCACGCTGCTATCGATGGGGAGGTAGACAGTAAAGCGGCTTCCCCGGCCTGGTCTCGATAGTACGCCGATCATTCCATTGTGCTCCTGGACTAACCCATAGGAAACGGAAAGGCCCAGTCCAGTCCCTCCCGACATCCGCCGAGTAGTGAAGAAGGGGTCAAAGATATGATCGCTGGTTTCCATGGTCATGCCTCTTCCATTGTCTTCTACTTCAATCAAAATCGACTGGAGTCTTTCCACCCACCTGGTAGCGATGGAGATCCTTCCTCGTTCCTTATCCTCGATGGCGTGGGCTGCGTTGACCAGCAGGTTGGCGGCAACCTGTTCCAACCTGTTGAAGAACCCTTCGATTTCCGGCAATCCGTCACCGAGATCCAGGTCGATCCTTGCCGCCAACTTCCTCAACTGTGCTCCGACGAACATCATCGTCTTCTCGATAACTTCATTTACCTTCACGAGACTGGGATGTCCTTCTTCATCCATCCGTGCAAAATCTTTGAGGTTCCTTGCAACCTTGTTGAGCCGGTCGGAGCCGGCTCTAATGTCCTCGATGATCTCTTCAATATCCTTGCACAGTTCATCGAGGCTCAATTCGCCATCCTTCCACTCGGGGTGCGCTCGCCCGTACTCCGCCACCATCGGCTCAACCAGCCTCCATGTCTGCTCCAGGAGAGGAATGTTGTGGGCAATGAAGCTGTTCGGATTATTGATCTCATGGGCTACCCCGGCAACTATCTGTCCAAGGGAGGCGAGTTTCTCCGCCTGGAGGACCTGTTGCAGTCGGCATTCGGCTTCCTCTCGCAATCCCTTTTCCTCTGTGATATCTTCTGCAATGCCAGCAAGATAGATTGTCTCACCATCTGCGTTACGAATGGGAAATGCTCGGTCCCGTATCCAGCGTATTGTCCTGTCCGGCCGCAGGATCCGATACTCTCTACTGCCACGTTCCTCTTGCTTCTCTTGAGCAAAATACCTGGCTAGATCTTCGCGATCTTCCGGATGCAGCGCATCAAGCAATGACGAGGGCTCCCTGATAAGGCTCTCACACGACCGCCCCCAAATTCTCTCATAAGCCCGATTGATGTAAAGAATCCGATTTGCATCCAGGGAAATAATCCAAATGACGGAATCGACATTCTCTGCAAACTGGGAAAACTGATGTTCGACTCTCACCAACCTGTCTTTCAGATCTTTCTGACCGGTGATATCCCGAGCCGTACCCAAAATCACCCTGGGCACTCCGTTGGAGTCCCTGCTGAAAACGACATCCGAACTTCGGACCCAGTGATATTCGCCGGTCCGGCCGTGTCGCACCCGGCATTCATGCTCGAGGATTTCGCCGTCCTCGAGCATAAGAGAGTGTTCCAGGTGTTTCTCAACCTGCTGAAGATCATCGGGATGCACAACCTCTTTGAAAAAATTCTCGCCCATCTCTGTCATGTCTTCCGCAGTGTACCCGAGCACTCGCTCCTTATTCTGGAAGAGGTTACGCCGTTCTACGAGATCGTACAAGTAGAGGAAATCCGGACTCATTTCATTTGTTCGCTGGATGAACCGTCGACTTTCACGCAATTCCTCTCTAATTCTTCTGCCCTCGGCAATTTCGCTCATCAGGTCTTCGTTAACCTTCCGGAGTTCTTCCGTTTTCTCCCGAACCGCATTCTCAAGCCCTTCACGGGACTCTTTCAGGGATTCCTCCATCCGCTTCCACTCGGTCACGTCATTGAGGGAAAAGGCCAGGAACTCCACTTCACCGCCACTATCCAGACCCGGCACCAGTACCCAGTTCCAGTAGGTTATTCCCAGTTCCGGATGGTCGGAAAAGATCAAAGGCCAGGAAACGGCCTCGTAAGGTCTTTTCGTCTCGATCACTCGATCGAATATGGCCTTTGCATCGGACGGATGGAGTTCGAAGTAATTTCGCCCCTTAAGATCCCGTGCGCTGTGCCCGCAAGCCTTTCCGTAGGCCTCGTTTACTCGGATGAAGTTGAAATCCTTATCGAGGAAGACAAAAGGAGTGATTGCGTGTTTGAAGGCTGTTTCGAGCAGCCTCATTTTTTCCTTGAGAGCAGTCTCCATCCGCTTTCTTTCGATGGCGTAGAGGAGGCATCGAGCTCGCAGCGCCCCACCCCACCTGACATTTTATGAGCTGGTCCTCAGCCACTTCCTGTACCGCTCTGCCGACAAGCGCTTCATCATCGGACCCTGCTAAAGCGACAATAGGCAAATCCGATGATTCGGCCCTTATCCTCTGGACGGCAGTAAGTTCTCCACAATTACCTAATTTTACAATCATTCAGGGATGGAGAGGCGGCGGGCGGGCAAATGGACGATTTTGACTCAATATCAACCACTTACAACAATAATCGTCCAGCATTTGCCAGAGGACATACTGCTGTGCAGTTATTCTGAGGAAAAGATCAGGTCCTCGGCTTTCGGGCAGCGGGAGATCAAGTTGGATGGCGTCCACGGGGTGATCCCCTTCTCTCAGGTAGTTCATTCCATCACGCAACCGCGGTTTGTGCACAAACTCAAACCTTGAAGCATAATATCCGTTTCCAATGATCTCTGAAAAACCCAGGTGTCTGCAGGATTATCCTCTATGAGAAGCACACGAATACGCTACGCTTCCTCTCTCCTGTTCCTTTGAACGTGAAAAAGACATTTCCTCAAACTCCAACAAGGATACATTTCTCATATCCAAGAACCTCTGTCAAGACAATTGTTTTGCAATTTCAATTATTTACGACATGAGTCAAGACCATTGGGAGCCAGGATGAGGGGGGAGGGTACGACGGCTATCGTTGGTTGAACGGCCAATGAATGTGCACGCACTGTGAGGATATCACAGGCATTCGCTGGATTAAGGATGTGCGCGCACATTGGCACAGTCAAACCGCCGTTCAGCGGGCCAATCTGTCCGGTTTCCAATCGGTCACGGTCGAAAACCGATTGGCGGCCGGATTCGTCGGTTAACGAAAGGCCGATTCCCGGTCATGCCGGTTGGTGAAATGAAAGCACAGCGATCCGCAAGACAACCGGCGGGGCGCCTACGCGAGCGCGGTTGTCGCTTCTTTCATGAGACGGCCGATTTCGATGCCCTGGGGGCACCTTCTTTCAGCCGCGCTGAAGTCCATGCTCGCGAGCCGAAGCCGCAACTCTTCGGGCAACTGCGCGAAATGTTCCCTCGCCATGTCCCGTTCGCCATAGCTGTGGTAGTACATGAGGTAGCGCATCACATCGCGGATGGGCGGCGCGCCCGCCACGGCCGATTCGCAGATCTCGGCGCACCCCGCGCAATAACTGGAGCAGGTTTCCAGAGCGTACTGCCCGAGGAGGGCTGAATCCTCGGCCGAGAGCTTCGTCCGGTCGAGCGCGGCGGCCACGTTGGACATGAGAACGGTCATGTTGGGCATCTGGGAACAGATGCTCGAAACGTCCGGATCTTCCCACACCGCCTTGAGTTTGGCCTGCTTGTCGGTGAATCCCTGCTTGAGAAACCTTCCGGCCATCTTGAGTTCGGCCTCGCTCTCCACCTTCACCGACCCGCCGCCCTGAGTCTTCATGGCCGTCAGCCCGATGCCCGCCTGCACGCAGGCCTTCACCGCCTCCTTCATCTTGTCGGTATGCATGATGCGAAAATTGTAGCTCATCATGATTCCATCGATCCACCCCAGCCTGGCGGCGGCCATCATGCACTCTTCCATGTTGCTGTGAGTGCTGAAACCGAAGAATTTTATCTTGCCTTCCGCTTTGGCTTTGTCGGCCCACGCTCTCGTGTCCTTGTGGATTTCCTGAATCCACTTCATCCCGTGGATGAAATACAGATCCACGTAATCGGTGTTCATCCGTTCCAGGGACCGCTTCAGCATGCCGCTCATCCCGTCCGGGTCGCGTGGATCGGACTTGGTGACGAGAAAGACCTTCTTCCTGGCCTCCGGGTTTTTCTTGAAGAACTGCCCGATGCCGGCCTCGCTCTTGCCCCCCTCATAGCAGTCCGCCGTGTCCCAGTAGGTGACGCCCCAGTTGAGCGCCTGCCTCAGGAGAAGCTGGTTGGATGGAATATCGAACATGGTGCCGAGGGATAGGACGGAGACGTTGACACCTGTTTTTCCGAAAGGTCGAACGGGAATCTCGATGGCCTCAAGTTTCTTCTCCGCGGATTCCGAGGCGGCCAGGGCAAAGGGGCCCCCGGCGGCGATCAGGGAACCGGTCCCGACGGCCCCCGCGGTCTTCAGAAAATCGCGACGCGAAATGCTGTTTTTCGATGGCATGTCCTGTTGCTCCCTTCCTAAATTGGGGTCCGGTCACTGTAGAATTCTTCGCTCAGGATTCGGATTCACAAGAGGTCGTATTGGATCAGGAGATCCTCGACCCTGGAGAGGAAACTATGCAACGGTTTTGGCTCCAATCCCTCTGGAAAGTGTACATGCCGGTGGGGCGCATCGTAAGGGTGGATATGCCACTCACCGGAATGACGATCTATCCCGAAAATGCGTTGACCTCGTTCGATAAGGGCAAAGTAGAGTGAACCGGTCAGTTCGCCGAGCAGGACGTGCACGAAGAGATCAGACCGGATGATCAGCCGAATTGAGATAGTCAGATCTGTACGATCCACCGCCTGCATTGACTGGACAAACCATACTCTGTGCACCGCTTCTTGCGCTTCGACATAGAGGTCATTGATGTTGTGTATGGTCCGTTTCGCGCAATTCTCTGAGTTTCCGCTCCATCGTCATTATCCCGCCCATGGCCGACTCCCAGTTCATCGCATCTGACTCCACTTCCCAAGAGAAACCCTTCTCTTTAACTACACCCCGGGCAACGAACTCATCGAACTGCACCCCATACTTGCTCACCATCAGGCGGTCCACATGGCGATAGCGTCCCAGACGCCGCATGTACTCAGATTTGAGAAGCAAACGGACTTTCGTATCCAAATTCTGCCCATCGATAAGAGGCTCGTTCAAGAGCTGCCGCGTGCTTTCCTGCAGGTCCACAGTGTCCATTGACATCATTCCTTTATATCGTTTCTTGCCATAATAACTCAATTCCGCATCCATTGCCCGGGCTTTACAGGATTCCCACGGCAAACATCATGGAAAGAGTCAAATTCCAGAGACTGCCGCCCAATCGCCCGGATCATCGCCACTATACAGGGGAAAACGACCGGCGCCTTTTCATGCGATGGCGCGCCGAGGCATCCTCGAAGCTCACTTCGACGTTCTCCGCAAGAGAAGCGAGTGGTTCCTCTCCCTGGATTCGTTTTCGGCGGTGACGCGGATGGCTCTCCTGCCGCTCACGGGGCATTCATGTTCGCAGACGCCGCAACCGGTGCAGCGTTCGGGATCAATCTGGGGCAACTGCAACCGCACCTGCAATTCGAGCGGCGTTCCCGGCGGCGGGATGGGCGCAAAGGGCTTGTCCGCACCAACGGCGACGCCGGTCCGGGTGTTTTCGGAAATTCGCCTCAAAGTCTCCTCCGTATCGCCGGGAAGTTTCACGAAATAGTCTCCCGTCGCCAACCGGCCAGGCTGGAGATCCGCTTCCAGCAGTTCCACCGTGAGCGCATCGGCCTTTTTTACCCGGAACGCTCCCCCATGCACGGTGCTGTAGACCTTGCGAACGAAAATCGCCTTGGGACTGACCGGACAGGTTTCCTGACAGACGATGCAGGGACGGTCCATGGCCCACGGGAGGCAGCGCCCGCGATCCACAAAGGCCGTTCCCATGCGTATCCGCCCGGCGCCCACATACGCGTTCCGCCCCAGTTTCTCATCCAGGCTGATGGGCCGGATTGCCGCCGTCGGACAGATGTGGCCGCATGCCACGCAGTTCAACTGGCAGCCGCTCGTACCCACCCGATAGTTCAGGATGGGGGTCCAGACGCCTTCCATGCCCGCTTCGAACCCCGCGGGGTGGATGATGTTCGTCGGACACACGCGCATGCACTGCCCGCACTTTATACAACGCGTCAGGAACTCGCTCTCCGCGAGAGCCCCGGGGGGCCTGATGACCTCGGGATTCCAATTCCTGGCGGCGATGCCCCCGAGGCGCATCATGGGCGCGGCCACCACGCCGGATGCAAGGGTGACAACCACTCCCCGGCGAGTGAGATCCGGCGCCGCGACTTCCCCCGCCTCCGACGGCGCCGTACGGTAGGCGATGCTGTCGTGCCCGCAATCGTGAAGGCAGTTCATGCACAGCACGCACTCCGGTATGCGCACCGACCCGGAAGGCTCGCAGGCGCCTTCGCAATGCGCTTCACAGACGAGACACTGCACGCATTCCCCGTCCCTTCGGCCGATCCGCCAGAGCGCATACCGCCCGAGCACGCCGAAAAGGGCACCGAGAGGACAGACAAACCTGCAGTAAAACCTCGGAATGATAAGATTCAAGAGAACGGCCGCGAGGAACAGAGCGCCGATTGCCCATGCTCCATCGTAGTATCGTTGGCCGGCGAAAACCCGCTGCGCCGTCGAGTCGGCGAGGGGCAGGAGGAACAGGTTCACCGAGCGGTAGACGAGCGGGATGGGATCGAGGAGGCCCGTTTGAAGGGAAGCGGCGATCATCCGGTCCACCGAGAAAAAGAATGCAACCGCAACCCAGGCGCCGAGAAGGATCAGGACGACGCCCCTCGCCTTCCTGGCCTTTCCGGCCGTCCCCGCGGCTGCTGCAGCGGCGACGCCGATGGCCACGGCCGCTCCAACGAGAATCCAGAAGCCGATACGGCCGCCCAGGGCCGCCCGTATCGCCGAGGCCGCAAGAGACCCCGACGCCCCCGCAAGGAGCACAAACAGGATGTAGTACTTGACGGACTGGCCACTGCGATAACGATTGCCGGCAATCTTCGCGGAAACCCCTTTCCCGCGTCTTCCCGCAAACCCCACAAAGTGGTGGATCGCCCCGAAGGGACACACCCACCCGCAGAAGAACCTTCCCAGCAAGACGGTCAAGGCCACGGTGGCAAGCGCCCACACGAGCCCGCTGTAAAGCGTTCCCGTCGTGAGGATCGTCCCCAGGGCATTGAGGGGATCGAGTTCCAGAAACCACGAAACCGGCCAGCCGCGCAGTTGCATCCAACCGGTCCCGAGCGAGCTCACGACGCAGAACCACATGAAGAGGACGAAGAAGAAAGCCTGGCTGATACGCCTCACAGTCACGATACGCATGACGAGTCTTTCTCGAATTCAACCCGCCTGGACGCGCGCGGGATCGAGGGATTCGTAATCCGCGGTCCCCACTCCTGCTTCCTGCGCCTTCAGGATAAACGGGAGATCGTAAACGGTTCGCCCGAGCAGCGTCGCTCCGAAGGCATCCGCCGCGACCTGATCCGTACTGACGATCATCGTGTCGGTTTGCTTCAGATCCGAGAGGGAGCCGCCCGTGGGGCCGTTGGTCATCATCGCCGTGGTCCCGTCCAGGATCACCAGGGTCGGGCGGACCATCATCGCCAATTCTTTGATGATGTTGTGAATGTCCTGGTGAAACACGTTCCTCCTCCCCCCGAGCAGCCCATACCAGTTCTTCATGGTCATAGACGCGCCGCTCCGGTGGTGATCCTTCAAGGGGGCCAGACCGATCACCTTGTTCACTCCCTCGAAGGGCGCATACAGTAAGGGCCAGTCTTTGATGAGCGCCCCGCCGGGAACGGACCCGAACCTGAAGAGGCCTTCCCGCGGCAGGATGACTGAAGCTCCGGCAGATCTCGCCGCCGGCCCGATTCCGGTGAGAGCGAAACAGCTCTCGGGATCGTTGATGGGGTTGTCCGTTACGATCGCGGAAGAAGCGCCCGCCTGAAGGCACAGGCGCACGACTTCGGCCAGCAGCCCCGGGTGAGTGGTCGCTGAAAGACTCGCAGGGGACGCAATGACCGCATTCACTTTGATGAGCACCCTGTCGCCCTTCTTTATAAAGGTCTCCATGCCCCCCAGCGGCTTGAGGGCTGCGTTGATGGACTTGATCCTGTCCGAACCCGTTGCGATGGCCATTTTCCCGCGGAGCTCAGGGATGGAGAAATCCGGCAGAACGACCGAGGCCGGCTCGATTCGACCGGACCCCACGGGACCCGTCGGGTCGTAGAGCCGGTAGCCGAGGTATCCCGCCGCGGCGATGCAGGCGCCCGCTTTCGCGGCACGGATGAAGAACTCGCGGCGGCTCAACCCCTTTTCGTCAGAAGCATTCACTTTCCCTTCTCCCTCAGAGCCGTTTCCAGGACGACCGAAAGCCGTTCGGCGGGTTCTTTCGCTTCAGCTTCGTGGACGCCCGCCAGAATGCGTCCGCTGCAAAAGATCGCTTCGTAGCTTCCGAATATCTCGACCAGCCGGGCACCCGCCGGCATCTCGACGCTCCACGCCACGTCCTTTCCGCCGTTTTGCAGGAGAAAGGCATGGTAGGCGGAAGCGAGCTTCAAAGCCTCATCGGGCGTCTCCCGCCGGGAGATGAACGCTGTCACGCCAGATCCTCCCACGTCGTAGGCCGCCGTGAACGTGTCGTTCAATCCATCGAACCCGAAAACGTCCGATGCGTGGAGGGCAACGCTTCCCGCGTCAAGTCCCTCCAGAGGAAAGAGCGCCAGTTCGCCGACCCCCCGTGTCTCAACGCCACCCCGGCCCACGAGGCTCTTCCCGAGCGCGAGGATCGCATGGGAAAACCCTTCCGCCGCCCCCACGATTTCCACGTATTTCCGGCCGTCCACGAAAAAAAGCGCGTTCGCCGTGGAGTAGGAAAAAGGAGCGATGTCGGATTTCTCGGCATCCGCGCGCCGCTGTGCGCTCCAAACAGAAAAGGCGTTCCGCATGTCTCCCATGTCGTACACGTAGACTTCAATCCATGAATCGGGACTTTCCGGCAAGACGAAGCGCTGACTCCCCATGCTCACAAATCCGGAGGAGAGGTAGAGTTCCGCCTTTCCGTCGATTTTCTCGGAAAGCGTTTCGGAATTGAAGGTTTCAGCGGGCGCGAGAACGCTCATGCCTTGCGGGATCGGGTCCAGGAGAGCGGACGGTTCCGACGGGACGGTCTGCGCGGCAGGCGAGTCCGCGGCTCCAGTGGATGGGCTCGGTTCGACCTTCGCCGTCATGGCGGTAAAGAAAGCCGGATCGAACCGTGACTGCGCAATCAGCATTCCAACGGCGATGCAGACGAGAACTGCCAGAACTGCGATTCCGACCGCGGTTTCCCCTGGATTGGTCTTTTTTGCAGCCAAAAGGAACTCCTTCATGCGGCCATGAGCGAACAGGCGGTCATGTCGCCGGGCAGCCGAGAGGCAAGTGCGAAAACCGCTCGACCGAAACGATCGGAGTTTTAACAACGCTAGAACGCAGAAACCAGATTGTATCGTTCCCCCCCCCGAAATCGAAGGTCATTTACGGGCGTCGCCGGTTCGGCCCATTCGCGCCGCAGAAGATTGCACCCTGTATCCGATGCAAAGCCAGGTCAGGCCCAACACGGCCGACACAACCGACGCGGCCAATATCCCGAGTCTGGCCCGTTCCACCAGAACCGGCGAGTCGAAAGCCAATTGCCCGATGAAAAGCGACATCGTGAAACCAATGCCCGCCAGCCATGCGACTCCCAGAAGATGCCGCCAGCCGACCCCGCTCGGAAGATTGCAGACGCCAAGTTTCACGGCTGCCCAACTGAAGCCGCTGATTCCGATGAACTTGCCGAAAACGAGGCCGAGCATGACTCCGAGGGTCACGGGCTCATACAGATTGTCCAGAAAGTTCATACTCCTGAAGTCGATCCCCATGTTGCTCATTGCGAACAGCGGGATGACCCCGAAAGTGACCCATGGATGGAGTGCATGTTCAATGCGCTGCTGAGGCGATTGCACAGATCTTGCGTTCTCCTCGAGGTTCTCTGCAACCGTTGCCAGGACCGGGCAGGCCAGGGTGCTCCCGCAGGCGTCCCCATCCGCAAGGCCCTCGCGGAGTTTCCGGTGAAGCTGGCCGAGGCGATCGTCAAGCTGTTCGAGCGTGCATGCCGGACGGGCGGGGATCGAGAAAGCAAGCAACACGCCTGCAATCGTGGGATGGATTCCCGATTTCAAAAGCATGAACCAGAGCAGCAATCCGAGCAGCCCGTAGGGGAGCGGATGTCTTATGCCGCCGCGGTTCAGCAAAGCGAGCACAACGAGGACGCCGCCCGCTCCGCCCAGCGCGACAGGAACCAACTCCCTGGTGTAGAAAACGGCGATGACAAGCACGGCGCCCAGGTCGTCCGCTATGGCGAGGGCGGTGAGGAAGACGATGAGACCTGGCGGAATGCGCCAGGCGAGCAGGACCAGGATGCCGACGGCGAATGCGATGTCCGTGGCCATGGGGATTCCCCAGCCATGGGCGGCGGGACCATCGGGATTCACAACATGATAGAGGAGCGCGGGCGCGATCATGCCGCCCGCGGCGGCAACTACGGGAAGAACAGCTTCACGGAATGAGGAAAGTTCCCCCACCAGGATTTCGCGTTTCAATTCCAACCCCACCAGAAGGAAGAAAAGCGCCATCAAGCCTTCGTTCACCCAGGAGTGAACGCTCAACTCCAACTGCCAGGGACCGATCCCGATCCGCGCGGTCGTCTCCCACGCCCGGTGGATAGCGTCGCCCCAACCCGAATTTGCCAGGATGAGGGCAAACACGGTCGTACCCACCAGGATGATGCCGCCTGCCGTCGTCCGCCGGAGAAACCTTTCAAAGGGGCTCAGCATCCGCCCGAAAAGCTCCTCCAGGCGGCGATGATTCCCTTTATTTTTCGTCCTCGAATGCTGCTCCGCCACTATCCCGTCCTCCTGTTGCCCGCTCTCCCCCCGAAAGACGATTTCATTGTTCACCCCTCACACGCATAGTATACAGCAATCCTTCCGTGCGGCAAACACCGCCGGTTCGTTTGGAACCCGAGAACCGCACCGTACAAGTCCGGCGCATGTGCAGGAAGCATTGCATTCACAAAGCTCGACCGGCGCGGACTTCCCGCTCTGCCCGAGCACCCGCAACGCCAATCCGGTCATGGCCCGGCGCAGTCGAAGAGAAATCTCGGAGGCGCGGATTCAACTCATGCGCCGACGCTCAAGACCGGGAGCAGCGACATCTGAGAGCGTGTCCCCGAAGGCTGAAAGAGCATTGGTGTAGGAAATCAGAATAAGCGGGCGGGAATCCAGCCCCCGTTCAACGAGAATCTCCCCGGAATTTCCTGCCCCTCTGGCCGGTGAAACGCATTGTCTCGGAAAACTGGAAACTTGACTTCGGCTGTTAACTTGCGTTATGTCATTTCATGGAGGCTTTGTGGTGCGGGAAATCGCATTGCTTTGCCTTTTTTGTTCTTATGGGGTATCGGCCTGTTTCGCCGAGGCATACAGGTTTGCAATGTAGTTGAAGCTCCAAACCCCCGCGATACTGTCCCCACCTGCTTCCCCCGGGGAGCAGGTGGCAACCGGGAACGACCGGATAACGATTTCCCCCGCCATCCGCAACATTGCCCGGTGCGAGGTCATGAGACGCCTTCCTATTTGAAAACGATTGTCTCCGGTTTGGTGCGCACTCCCCCTCCGGGTCCGATGGTGATTTCCTTGGGCTGCACCTTGATGGCGCCGTTGTATCGGTCCCCCAGGCCAAATTCGCCGGTGCGCATCATCAGGAGCCGCTCGCGGACCTTCCCCCCCTCGGCATATTCCGCATCCGTCAGGAACTTGACCAGGATCAGGGTGGAAGACACCAGCGTACCGCCCCCGTTTGCCCAGGTTTCGAGCACGTGGTCTCCATTTCCCAACACGCCCAACCGCTTGTAAGAAAAACTCAGCTTTTCACCCTTCTCGGTCCAGTTGGCGGTGACCACCCCTTTTTCGGCAACGACCCCTTCCACGAAATACCGGTTGGAATCGGACCCCTGGACGTCGACGGCCACCGGCCCCGGCAGCGTATCTGACAGCCAGGGGAGCAATTCCTGAACGGCCCGCGGGTTTATGGGTTTGCTCAGATAGGTGAAATGTTCGTTGGCATCTTGAAGCGATTGCGGAATCGAACGTTGGGGGGAGCCTTCCAGTGCGGAAATTCTCGCTTCATACGCCGCACTCATGCACGGGGCATCGGAGCACGCGTCCCGGTTGGTCCCGATCCAGTTCTGCTGGTCCTTCTTCAGCGTATCCTTGTCGGGTGCTTTCTTCATCGCGCGCCGATAGCTTTCGGCGAGTCGCTCGTCCAACGTCGAGAGGTTCGCATCCGAACAGATGAGTTTTTCAGACCTGGATGAAGCCCTGGCGCAATCGAAGCTCGCCCCCGTCGCCATCTCCGCAACGGTCCAGAGCGCCAGCGAGGCACAAATACAAATGGACAGAATCCTCATGAACCCGCCCTTCCCTCGCTCCAGTTCTCGTTTCGGATTTCCGGTCTCTGCCAGTTCTGCCGATTCCGTCCACGCCATACCCAATCCGGACGTCCGCCCGTCACCGGAGTCGGGTTAATTTCCTCCATTCGGAGGATCGACCACGCAATAGCTCATATCGGCGCCCTGATAACAGGGTTGATAGTAAACGCCATCATCCTCGTAGTAGGATTGGCCTGACACCACGACGGGTTCCGCCGTCTCCGGCAGCAGGCCCACCACCGTGCCGACAACGAACTCGCCACCGAACCCGTCGCCATAAGGACCGTAATAATCATCCCACCCGCCCCAGTAGTGCCTGTTGTAGTCGGGATGTTTGTTGTTGCCGTCTTTTCCGTGAGGACCTTCGCCGTGGTGTTCTTCGGCACGTTCATTCTCATGATGCTCAAAGCCCGAGCCTCCCTCCGGCCGGTTACCGTCCTCGTGCATCCTCGACCCTCCGGAAAATTCGTCTCCGCCATGAAATCCTACGGGCCCCCCACCACCGCGGAAGCTGCCGCCGCCAAATCCTCCACTGTGGAAGCCACCTCCGCCAAATCCACCACCGTGACCCCCACCGCCGCCGCCTCCCCCCCCTCCGCCTCGGGCGTCAGCCTCGTTCGGGAGGAGTGGAAAGACCAGCAGGGCTATGACCGCAACAGCCACCAGAGCGAAACCGAATCTCAGCAGTCTCATGACTTGCCTCCTTCTTTCTTCTTGGGAGTCGTGGTCTGTTGCACTGGAACGAATTTGATTTTTTGTACGTCCGGTGGCGGATTGAACTCGAACAGGTTGTCTTCCAACGACGCCTTCACGTTCCAATCGCTCAGATAAGCGACCCACAGAGGCGATCCATCCCGCTTCTTGTAGGTGATGGCAATCTTGCGCAGCAGAGGCTTCTCGCCAGCGTCGATCCAGAGTTGGACATGGTCGTTCTCCCGGTCGAAGGCCAGATGATGGCAAGGCGTTCCGCGCACCTTGTGCATGCCAACATAGAGTGAATGTCGAACGCCCCTGCTGGCATGGTCGTAGAGCAGAGGGCTCGCCAAATCGGCCAAAGCCACCTCGAGGCCGAGATCCTTGTGAGCCTTGTCCAGGGCTCCTTCGATATCTGCCGGGACAACCTCCGACCCGTACACTTTGTGATTCCTATCGAATAGAACGATGGTTTTTCCGTTGAAATAGAACTGCTTATTGTCCCGGTCCCCCTCTGCATTGATGCGAACCCTATCGGGACGCCGCACGAAGGTTTCCATGTCCATGCCGTACTGGAGCTTCTTCTCCCCGCGGTACACCGTGTCGTAAACCACCTCGGCGCGGAACGAAAACCGATCGATGGACTTCAGGTAGTCGCACATCTGACGGAGAAGAACCCCGGGGTCCGGCGCCGCCTGCTGTCCCGCCACCCCCGGCGCCAGGCAACCCAGAAGGAAGAGGCACGTGAAGGTCAGGCTCCGCAACGTTTTCAGTATCATCGGTATCCCCCTTTGTAGAAGACGCAGAAAGGTTCGTTCAACTCTCGAGCCGCACACGGACCGCCGCGCCGAAGAGACGGTCCGCACCGGGACGGAAGCCCCCGTTCCCGGATACATCTCTGTCCATTCCGGTGTCCTCTCGTGCCCGAAAACAACGGCCCGAAAGCCAAACCCGCGGTTCCCGACTCCGTTCGCGGCTTCCCCCCGCCATTGCAGGTGCAGAGCTCGACGTGAAAGCCATCGGCCGAAGATGCGTTGACATACTCTATGCGTCTTCACGCTAGCACAATCGGCCATCCTTGGGTAGACGAGATTTGAGGCGGTCTTGCCGCAGGCGATCGTGTGGACGTCCCTGTTCCTCTTTGTCTGAAAAGCAGCCGCCGCTTTTCATCCTTCTATTCGCATTCACCTCGCAAGCATGGACTAATCCCTGAAGCGCCGCACCAGATCCCGGTAGGAGTCGATTCGGCGGTCTCTCAGGAAGGGCCAGGTCCGGCGGACGCTTTCACTCCTCTGAATGTCTATTTCGGCCGTCAGGACTGCTTCCCCATCGTGGCCCGCCCGGGCGAGGATTTCTCCGCAGGGGCCGGCTATGAAGCTGTTCCCCCAGAACTGCTGCCCGCTTCCGGATTCGCCGGGAGCGGACTCGAACCCGACCCGGTTGGCGCACACGACTGGAAGACCGTTGGCGATGGCGTGAGACCTCTGAATGGTCACCCAGGCATCGAGCATGATTCTCCCCTCTTCGTCGGGTTCTCCCGCCTCCCATCCGATGGCGGTCGGGTAAACCAACAGGTCGGCGCCCGCGAGGGCCATGAGCCGGGCGGCTTCCGGGTACCACTGGTCCCAGCAGACCAGGACTCCCAGTTTGCAGAGCGAGGTGGATATGGGATTGAACCCGAGGTCGCCCGGAGTGAAGTAATATTTCTCGTAGTAGCCCGGATCGTCGGGGATGTGCATCTTGCGGTATTTGCCCGCAATGGATCCGTCGGCGTCCAAAACGACGGCTGTGTTGTGATAGACCCCGGCGGCGCGCCGTTCAAAAATAGAGGTGACGATCACCACGCGCAGTTCTCGCGCCAGAGCTCCGAACGCTTCGGTCGTCGGGCCGGGAACGGGTTCCGCAAGATCGAAATTTGCGGGGTCTTCCACCTGGCAGAAATACGGGCTTAGATGGAGTTCCTGGAGCACAACCAATCCGGCTCCCCTCGCTGCGGCCTCCCGGATGCCCGCCGCGCTCTTCCGCATATTCGCGCTTCTGTCGGCCGTACAGCCATGCTGCACGAGGCCCACAACAAAGTTCTTCATGCCGGGGCTCCTTCCGGTATCTGCATGGTGGCGCAGTGGAGCGAGCCGTGCTGCAACAAGAGCGGCAGGCAGTGGATACCCACGATCCGCCGGCCGGGAAAGGCCTTCCCGATGGCGCTCATCGCCGCGGCGTCCCGGTCGCTTCCGTACGTCGGGACGAGAACCGCTCCGTTGAGAACGAGGAAATTCGCGTAGGTGGCCGGAATCCGTTCGCCGGCTTCGTCGTGTCGCGGGGAGGGCCAGGGGAGGGGAATCAGCCGGTATGGTTTGCCGGTCCGGGTTTTGAACCGCTTCAACTCATCGGCCATTGCGAGCAGCGAATCGTAATGCAGGTCGTCCGGGTCGTCGCAGGCGGTGTAAAGGATGGTGTCTTCGGGAGAGAACCTGGCCAGGGTGTCCACGTGGGAATCGGTGTCGTCTCCTGCCAGGCGGCCGTTTTCCAGCCAGAGGAATCGGTCTGCGCCCAGAAGTTCGCCCAGGAGCGCTTCGATCTCGTCACGGGAGAGATGGGGGTTCCGGTTCGGGCTCAACAGACACTGCGCGGTGGTGAGGATGGTTCCCCGGCCGTCACTCTCGATGCTGCCCCCCTCGAGGACGAGTCCGACGGTCTCGAGGGGCATATCGCCCCAGGTGCCCAATTCCCAAAGGCGCCTCGTAACCCGGTTGTCCAGGTCGGCGGGAAACTTGAGCCCCCAGCCGTTGAAAGCGAAATCGAGAATGGTCCGCTTTCCGTTTTCGACCACCGTGATGGGCCCGAAATCCCTGGCCCAGGTGTCGTTGGTTTCGATCTCGAAGATCCGAACGCGCTCCATGTCCGCCCCCGACCGGCGCATTTTGTCCCGGACGCGTTCGGGGTCGGGCGTGACGACCGTCAGCCGTTCGTACCGGCTGATGTGCATGGCGATTTCACCGTACACGCGTTCGACGGATTCGAGGCACGGCAGCCAGTCGGTCTTCTCGTGGGGCCACGCCAGGAGCGCTCCCTCCTGCTTTTCCCATTCGGCAGGAAGTCTTTTCTCGCTCAGGTATGCATCCATCCGTCCCGCCTTGCGTATTCGATCGTTTCCAATGCCGGGCACGATTCCTGTCGGAGTGACGGCCTGACGCGCAAGCCCCGGGATGGGCGGGAAACATCCATGGAGAGCCTAGTACACGCGGGCGGAAATTCGGCACTCGTTTTGGTGGGCACGATAAAACCGTGTCCACCCTACCAGGCGGCTGGCACTGTAGGGTGGGCACGCCTTCTTGTGCCCACCGGAACTGGTCAGGGACTTCCGCCGTCCTGTACTAGTTGCCCGCTATGGAAACCATCTCGCGGATGAGACGGAGAGATTCCTCCGCCTCAGCCGGGTCCACCGTGTGGAGAGCGAACCCCGCGTGGATGATGACAAAGTCGCCGACCACCGGTTTCTCGGGGAGCAGAATGAGCGAAGTCTTCCGCACTGCATCTCCCACGCGCACGATCGCCATGTCATCTTCAATCTCAGTGATCTCTGCTGGTATTGCCAAACACATATGGGTGTTCCTTTTTCGCTCGAGCCCGGCTATGAACCGGCAGCCTCGATCCTCGGCGTATATGCCCCTCCGGCGCACTCGATCTCGCGGAGAACCCGCGAGCACATTTCCTCCATCCTGGACTGAACGATTTCCGTCATTTCAGTACCCCACGGAGAAATATCGGCCGGCTCGACCCCAATGATGACCGCATCCGGGCGCTTTCCCATCATCTCGGCATAGACCAGGGTCTCCACGAGGTCCAGTTGATGGAGGGAATTCTTGAATTTCAACCGCTTGTTCAGTTCTTCCGCGGGCAGCCGGTAGAACGTTCCCGGCACCTCGCCGTTTTGCACGGCGTCCACCACTATGAGGTAGTCGCTCCGGCAAATGGGATCCAGGAGGCTCAGACCCAGGGTGCCCCCATCCATCAGGTCGACGTTCGGAGAAAAGGAACAGGTCTCCTGGAGCTTCTCCACGACCCTCACTCCGATCGCCTCATCTCGAAGCAGGATGTTTCCCACTCCCAGGACCAGTATCTTCTTATCCATCGTCCGAATCGTCCTCTTGGTTCGATTCATGCAAAACAGGAACCCGGCCGTCGAGCCAGGTTCCTGTTTTAACACGTATCCGAAAAAACGAAGTTAGACAACTTTAAACTCGTACACCTCATTCGTCTGTGGATCGATGACGTGCACGCCGCAAGCGATGCAGGGATCGAACGAATGGATGGTGCGGATGATTTCAAGGGGGCGCTTGGGATCGGCGACGGGGGTCCCGACGAGGGCTTCCTCCACCGGCCCCATTTTGTTCTGGGCGCAACGCGGGCCGAGGTTCCAGGTGGAAGGAACGACCAACTGGAAATTGCCGATCTTCTGGTCCTTGATCTGAATCCAATGTCCCAGGGCGCCGCGCGGAACGTCGTTGAGGCCCGCGCCCATGGCTTCGGCGGGCATTTCGTAATCCTGGTAAATCTTGGAATCGCCCTTCTTCAGGTTTTCGACCAACTGGGTCATCCAGCCGTCCATGGCGTCACCGATGATCACGGTCTCGAGGCCGCGGGCAGCGGTTCTCCCAAGTGTGGAGAAGAGAGCTTCCTTGGGAACCTGAAGCTTCGCCAGCAATCCGTCCACCGCCTTCTTGGTGGGTTCGTGGCCCTTGCCGTAAGCCACCAGCACGCGAGCGAGGGGACCGACTTCCATCGGTTCGCCGTTGTAGCGGGGAGCCTTCATCCAACTGTAACGGTTGTCGACGTTCAGCGGTTCGAACTTCGGCCTGGTCTCGCCCTTGGACGGATGAAGCGCCTGATCGCCTTCGTACCAGCTATGCTTTACGTGCTCTTCAATCTTGGTGACGTCCACGGACTGAACCTGGGCCACGTTCCGCTTGAAAATGGCGCCGCGCGGAAAAAGGAGGCTGTCCGGTTCCTTTTCGGTCTGCGGGAACTCGCCATAGGCGAGGAAGTTCGTCGTGCCGCCGATCTTGCCCCAGTCCTTGTAGAATCCGGCTACTGCAACCAGATCGGGGATGTAGACCGTCTTCACGAAATCCATGGTCTCCTGCCAGAGGTACTTGAACTCGGCGATCCTGTCGGGCGTCAAATCCGTTGCGCAGGTCACTCCGCCGACCACAAGGCTTTGAATGTGCGGGTTCTTGCCGCCGAAGATGGCCATCATCCGCGCCGTACGAGCCTGCTGACGCAGGGCTTGCAGATAGTGAGTCGTTGCGATGAGGTTGACCTCGGGAGGCAGCTTGTACGCCGGATGGCCCCAGTACCCGTTCGCGAAAATACCCAACTGGCCGCTATCCACGAACTTTTTCAAACGGACCTGGGTTTCCTTCAGATCATTTACGCCGGTCGATCCCGCGGGCGACACCTTCACGGCCAGATCCGCCGCTTTCTTTGGATCGGCTTTGAGGGCGCTGACGACGTCCACCCAGTCGAGGGCGTGGAGATGATAGAAATGGACGAGGTGGTCGTGAAGGAACTGAGCCCCCAACAAGAGGTTGCGGATGATCCGCGCGTTTTCCGGGATCTTGATCTTGGCGGCGTCGTCCACCGCCCGGACCGATGCGAGGCCGTGCACGTACGTGCACACGCCGCAAGAACGCTGTGTGAACAGGTATGCATCGCGCGGATCGCGGCCTTGCAGAATCAATTCCAGCCCGCGAAAAAGCGTCGAACTGCTCCACGCATTGCTCACCTTTCCGTTCGCCACCTCGACTTCTATACGCAGATGACCCTCAATACGTGTGATCGGGTCTACGACAATTCGTTGTCCCATAATTGGTTCTCCTTGCTTAGGATGGTAATGACTCTTCGTACTGAGAACAATCAAGACGACGGCAAAAATGAATGATGTTACGGAGCCTTGTAAAATGGCGACATCTTGTCCCAGAAGTCCGGTTCGCTGCATCCAATACACGGATGGCCCGCCTGCACCGGCCAACTGGTCCCGTCGTTGAACCTGACCGAGGGGCAGTTGTTGTAGGTATCCGGTCCCTTGCAGCCCAACTGGTAGAGGCAATACCCTTTCTTGGCTTCGGGGGATTCGAATGACTTTGCGAACTCGCCGTTCTCGAAGTGCGATCTGCGCTGGCACTGATCGTGAATCGTCTTTCCATAAGCAAAAAGAGGCCGCCCCTTGTCATCGAGAGCGGGGAGCTTGCCGAACATGAGGAAATTCACCACGGTGCCCACGAAGTTGATGGGGTTGGGGGGACAACCGGGGATGTTGACGGTGTTAGCGATGCCGAGAGCATCCCTGAGGGATTTGGCTCCGGTCGGATTGGGCGCCGCAGCGGGAATTCCGCCGAATGACGCGCACGTGCCGATACAGATCGTCGCCATGGCCTTGGGCACGATGTCTTTGGCGATTTCGAGCATGGTCTTTCCGCCGATCGTCCCATACATGCCGTTTTCCGCAGTCGGAATCGCGCCGTCCACTACGAGGATGAACTTGCCCTGATTCTTGGTTACGGTGTCATGGAGGGATTTTTCCGCCGCCTCACCCGAAGGCGCCATGATGGTCTCGTGGTAGTCGAGAGAGATGATATCCAGCACAAGTTGATCGATCCAGGGATACATGGTCCGCAGCGTAGCTTCGGCGCAGCCCGTGCATTCGGCAAAGGCCAGGTACACCACCGGCGGACGCTGTGCCGTGACCAGGGCTTCAGCGATCTTCGGGATGAAGGTCGAAGACAACCCCATCGTGGCGGACACGAGTGAACAGAACTTCAAAAAATCCCTTCGAGAAACCCCTTTTTGCTCCAAACGCCTTTCAATACTCTTGTCTAGCTCCATAAAGCACCTCCTCGAGCCGTTCAAGTAACCGCGAAATGCAATCAACCCACCTGCGTCACCACTCCAAATGGAGTATATGAACCAAAAGGTTGGCTCATAAAAATCGCCGCCCTTTCATCCATGCACCAGGGGTGTGTTCGAGGAAATCACCAGTATCGGGTAGCGCGAGCAGGGGGGGAAGAAGGAGTGGAGGGATTTGAAATGACGAGGAGAATGGCACGCACGCAGCCTGAAGTCCACGTGCCCGCCTCCATCCACTGTTGTGCATCTCAATTCGAGGTTTTCTGACTGCGAATTGTTCTCGAAGCAGGATTGCCCCCTGCTGCATGCGCTCTTCTGAACGCACCGTCCTGGCTAACCGTTTAAAACATCAACATTCTTCGCCGGACTTCGAAATATCCGACCGTAACACGGAGTCCAATAGCACCAATAGTTTATTGTGTCAAGTTTAGAACATATGCACGAATGAATTAGTGAAAATTTACACAGAAAGACGCGCCCAACCGGCGCCCGCCACGGGCACCCGAGAATGACGTGCCGGGATCACGGCCGCTGCAACGTCCGCCACGCTGGCTTGCTTTTCCCACATCTTCTCCAACGCCGCGCCTTTTTCCGATTGCATCATCGTCTTCACACGGTCCTTTTCGATGGCAATCCATCAGGTTCCCCGCGGCCCACGAGAGGGTTTCGCGCCGTCGGCAGCGATATGCTGCGACCGACCGAAACCTGTACCGGATGAAACTACAAAAGGCCATAAGGAGAAATCCTTACAGCCTTTTGTATTAATGAGGGGCTCTCAGAGTGTCGCAACCACGCTTTTACACGGGTTCAGCCATCAACCACCGAAGCTTCAGCACCTTCCGTCTCAGCCACCACAGGAGCTTGGGATACCGCTTGCACACGAACTCGAACCTGGAAATTCAGCCTCAACATGGAAAAACAACACGAATACAGAGAATGAACCAACGTCGAACTCGAACATCCACTTCTACATCAACACGCACACTTGCATTCACAATTCTGAATTCACCTCAACCCGATTTTCCACATTCCACGCGCACATCAACTCGCTTGTTCGGGACCTCTGAGAGTACCCTACTTCAAAACGGAGGCGGGCATACCTTCTACGCTAAACTCTTGCGCCCAATCCGACTTCTCAACACTCACACGATTCTTCAACGCAGCTTCAAATTCAGCGAGATCAAAGGGCTTCTTCAAGTAACATCGAACGTTCGTACGAACAAGATCACACACAACCGCCTGGAAATCGTACTCGGAAATCATAATCGTAGCTATATCGGGGATTGTCCGCCGCAACTTCTCCAACAGTGAAGCACCATTCGCATCAGGAAGATGATATTCAACCAGCGCTATATTGTAATCGAGCTTTTCAGCCAGCACAAGAGCTTCACGAGCGGTAGCACAACTATCAAAGGCATACCCAGCCCGTTCCAAAAATTTTTCCAAAGAGCGTCGCAGTGGAGCCTCATCTTCAACCAGGAGCACTCGATTTTCCAATTCAGACTCTCCGCCTCCGGTTCTTTACATTAAGCAACACCCATGCCAATCGAGCCAACTCACGCAGATCGCTTCCCAGACTTATTGTACGATTTCCATTGTCCAAACTGTCAAAGACCCTATGAAGAATATTGTCCGTTCCTCGCCTCGCCGCAAAGACTGCGCTTCTCTGTTATGAATAATTAAATTAGCAATATCGTATAGTTATACTGATAGTGAAGGATATTGTGCAGCGAAGCGGAAAGATGAACTATTTTGTTCAACTCTTTTCCATGCCGTACTTCTTCAGCCGATAGATCAGAATGTGGCGAGGCATTTTCAGGAAACGCGCCGTCTTGGACTTGTTCCGTTTACACTTTTCATAGGCCCGGACAATGATCTCCCTTTCCACGTCCTCCAGAGCGATGCCCGTCTCGGGAAGCTCGATCCGGAACTGATCCGAAAAGCGTGTCTCCGAAGGAACACTCGATGAAAAGACGAGAAAATCAAGATGCCGGCCGAGGATGGTCTCCTCATTTTCGAGGAGCACCACTCGCTCGATGGTATTTCGCAGTTCGCGCACGTTCCCCGGCCAGGGGTAGGAAAGAAGGATCTGTTCGGCCTCGGCGCTCAAGCCGCGAAATCGTTTTCCATACTTGTCATTGAATTCTTCCATGATGGCGAGGGAGAGAGGGATGATGTCCTCTTGCCGATGGCGGAGGGCGGGCAAGGTGATCTGGATGGTGGCCAGCCGGAAAAAGAGGTCGTTCCGGAACCCGCCACGCTCCGTGACCTGCCAGAGATCCTTGTTGCAGGCTGATACGATGCGGATGTCGACCTTTTTCTTCCTGGTGCCTCCCACCGGGAAGAATTCCTTTTCCTCCAACACGCGCAGGAGCTTCGCCTGGATCTCGGGATGCAAATCCACCACTTCATCCAGAAACAGGGTCCCTCCATCGGCCACCTGGAGCAATCCTTCCTTTCCTTCGGCTTTCGCGCCGGTGAAAGCCCCCCGTTCGTATCCGAAAAGCTCGCTTTCGATGATCTCCGTTCCGAATGCAGCACAATTGAGCGCCACGAAGGGGTAGGCCCCCCGAGGGCTCCTGGAGTGAATGAGCCGCGCGAACAGTTCCTTGCCGACGCCGCTCTCACCCTGGATCAACACGCCGGCATCGCGGCTCTGAGCGCTCTTAATGGCCAGGATCTGCGCATCCAGGAAAAGCTGGTTCATTCCGATAAGGGAGCCCACTCCCTGAAGCCGTTGAACTTCCTGACGCAGGCGGTGCACTTCGTTCTTGAGCCCGGCATGCTTCAATGCGTTCTGAACGGTCAACTCGAATTCGTCGATATCGACGGGCTTCACCAGGTAGTCGAAGGCGCCGCTCTTGATGGCTGTAACCACCTCTTTCACGTGTTCGTAGGCGGTTATCATCACCACTGTCGGCGAGGGACGGAGTTCTTTGAACTGGGGGAGCAGTTCGAGACCGTTGGCATCCGGGAGCCCGATATCGAGGAGAATGAGGTCGGGTTCTTCCTGGCGCGCGAGCCTCAGTCCCTTCTCGCCCGTTTCGGCTTCGACAACCGTGTGATTCTTTTCGAGCAAACGGCGCATGGCCGTCCGAAAGGGGATCTCGTCATCGACGATGAGGATCTTGTGTTTCTCTCGCATTGGATGGTTCCCGATGTCGGTTTTTGAACTGAAAACAACCCGCCCCGAGGGGCTTCATGTTTGGCTGGATGGCCCGAGCGCAAGCCTAACACAAAATGGAATAAACGTCATTGGGCATCTGTGCGGCAGCGGGCCGTACGCCGGGAGGGGAAGCGGCGGTTTACGGCTGGAATGGAACGGAAGGTTTGAAGCCGAGACGGCGAAGGTGCGGATGCCGGCAGGGGGAAATCCCTGCCGGCCGATCTCTCGCGGTTCTACTTGATCAGCGGTACGATCAGCAGGGCCACGATGTTGATGACTTTGATCATGGGGTTGATGGCGGGACCGGCGGTGTCCTTGTAGGGGTCGCCAACGGTGTCGCCGGTGACCGCGGCCTTGTGGGCTTCGGAACCTTTGCCGCCGTACATTCCGTCTTCGATGAACTTCTTGGCGTTATCCCACGCGCCGCCGCCGCTCGTCATGGCGATGGCCTGGAAAAGGCCGGTGATGATGCTCCCGATGAGCACGCCGCCGAGGGCTTCCTTACCGATGAGGAAGCCCACGACAACGGGGACCACCACGGGGATAAGAGCGGGAACCATCATCTGCTTGATGGCGCTCTTGGTGACGATGTCGACGCACTTGCCGTATTCAGGCTTGGCAGTTCCCTCCATGATTCCGGGGATTTCCCTGAACTGGCGCCGGACTTCTTCCACAACGCCGCCCGCGGCCGTTCCTACGGCTTCCATCAGGAGAGATCCGAAAAAGTAGGGGAGCAAACCGCCGATGAAGAGGCCGACGATGACCTTGGGGTTCGAGAGATCAAACAGGATGGTGGTGTCGAACGATCTGGAGTACTCGGCGAAGAGCACCAGGGCGGCGAGACCCGCCGAACCGATGGCGTATCCCTTGGTGACGGCCTTGGTCGTATTGCCGACGGCATCCAGGGGATCGGTGACGGCGCGAACGCTCTCGGGCAGTTCGGCCATTTCAGCGATTCCACCCGCATTGTCCGTGATGGGGCCGTAGGAGTCGATGGCCACGACGATTCCGGTCATGGAGAGCATCGCCACGGCCGAGAGGGCGATGGCGAAGAGACCTCCGCCGGTGTTGCCGCTGAACCCGCCACCGAGGTAGTAAGCCCCCATGATGGCGCCGCAAATGACAAGGGCGGGTGCGCCCGTTGATTTCATGCTGACTGCAAGGCCGGCAATGACGTTGGTGCCGTGTCCCGTCTGGCTTGCCGCTGCGATGTGTTTAACCGGATTGAAGCTCTTGGAAGTGAAGTATTCAGTGATCATAACGATGAGGCCGGTCAGAAGAAGTCCAATCAACGACGTCAAGAAGACGCCGGTCGCTGTGAATGCAGGTTGAACGCCGGGGATCTTGAGAAACCAGTCGGATGCGAGATAGAAGGCTGCTGCGGCCAATATTCCCGAAACCGCGAGACCTTTGTACAGAGCGCCCATGATGTACTGGCTGGGGCCGAGTTTCACGAAGTAAGTTCCAACGACTGAAGCGATAATGGAGATGCCGCCGATGAGAAGGGGAAATTCCACCCACAAGCTGTCCGCCCCGAAGACCGTCTTTGCGAGGAGCATTGCGGCAACCAGTGTGACGGTATAGGTCTCATAGAGGTCGGCTGCCATGCCTGCGCAGTCTCCCACGTTGTCTCCCACGTTGTCCGCGATAACGGCCGCGTTTCTGGGGTCGTCTTCGGGAATGCCCGCCTCGACCTTGCCGACGAGGTCGGCGCCCACGTCGGCGGCCTTGGTGTAGATGCCGCCCGCGATACGGGCGAACACGCTCATGAGCGAACAGCCGAAGCCCAAACCGATCAAGGCATGGAAAGCGTCATCGACGGGCGCAACGTTCTTGACGAGCAGGTAGTAACTGGAAATGCCGAGCAAGCCAAGGCCGACCACCATGATTCCCGTCACGGAACCGCCCTTGAATGCGACGTTCAACGCGGGCTGAATGCCGTTCTTGGCGGCTTCGGTCGTTCTGACATTTGCCTGGACGGAAACCATCATGCCAATGTACCCGGCAAGGGCCGAACCGCATGCGCCGATCACAAAGCCGAGGGCGGTCCATTTGCCGAGAAAGAGCAACAGGACGGTAAGAACCACGGCCACGATCGCGACCGTCCTGTACTCCCGATTCAGAAAAGCCATGGCGCCTTCCTTGATGGCATCGGAGATCTGTTGCATCTTCGCGGAGCCGGCGCTCTGTTTTGACACCCATGAAGCGGTCACGAGAGCGTAAATGACCCCCACCGCACCGCATCCAAGGGCGAAAAGAATGATCTGACTCATGTTCATCTAATCCTCCTTCTAAGTTTGGTCCATCTTGTCTGAAATCAGCCGAATGCGGCGCGTCCCGCCGCTCACCTCAAAACCTTACAAATCCTCTGCCGTTCACCTCCTTGAATTTTCCAGTGACATCCTCAAATGAATGAATAGACTTCCTCCAAAATTCCCACGGGGAGTGCATGCCCATCATGCGGCAGGACCAGGCACTGCGGGGTTGCACCTGTCATTTCGAGCAAAGGGACAAATCCTCTCGAGGCCGCCTCCCGGCGGCGGCATTCCCATGGCCCCCGCTCCAACGGTGCATGGTGGATCGAGATTCTCCCTATCGGTCGAAATGGGACGACTCCGCCGCGTTCCCCTGAGCGAAAAACTGCCGTCTGCGCCCCCCGAAAAAAGGTGGGCGAGATCACAATTCTTGTCGGTCCCCACATTGATCGAAAAATTGGCCGGGGACAGTTCATCCCCCAATTTCATTCCAGCCCGCCGCCACCCAAATCAGAAAACCGGCAGTCCGGCTGACTCTTCAACAGACTCCGTCGACGGCAATCTCCGAACAGCAATCGAGTCTGCCGCCCGCGCCTGACCGCCGGGTCATACCGTTCGTGAGCACCTCTGCCCGGAATGAAAGGGTGAGAGACTATCAATAGATTCTATTTCCGCATGAGAGCAGGGATAGGTCGGGGAGCGTCGCGAGGGATCTGCAATCTATCAATAGGTACCGTTTTGCGACATCCGCGCGAAGCTACTTTAGCAAGCACCCTTTGTCAAGAAGAAAAACCCGCCGTGCACAACCGTGACAATCCACCCGAGCATCGCCCTGATAGTAATCACTCATGAATACTCCGGCTTTGCCCGCAGGCAAAAAAATACAAAAAAATGATCCAAACCGCAACCCTTTCATCTCGATGCGGAAAAAGGAACGGGGCCGGCGTGGTGCGGCAAGCGGGCGGGCATTCCGTTTGCAAGAACGGGAAAAGGCGCCTGCGGCCACTGTTGGAGAAAACTACATCGCCTCAGCGCCTGCCTTCACAGCCTGCGCTTCTCCCCTCAGGGCCTCCAGTTTCGACAGTTCATCCAGGAGAAAGAGTCGCCTTTCTTCGAAATCTTCCTCTCCCTTTCGCCTCTGGTTCATTCCCTTCTCGATGGCCGCAGCGATTCCCTGAACCGTCTCCTCCATCCTCGAATGCATTTCGCGGCGGAAAGCCGTCTTGCCCTTTGCAAGCCTATCGGTGAGGTCGTGCCTGATCCTGCCGAGTTGCATTTCCACCGCTTCCAGCATGTGCCGCTTTCGTTTTCCGTAGATGAGCCTGTTCGCCATTCTGTATGCATAGCCCTTTATCTTTCCTGCCCGGTCGCTGATGTACTTCGGCAGCACCTGAGTGATGGAGGATGTCAGCAGGTCGAGGCCGACGGGTTCCTCCCGCAGCTTGAAGCAAAATCCGGATTCCCCCGCCCAAACGGATTCCGCCGCAACGGGTTCGAAGGACGCCGTGAACAACCGGGATGAGAATTGCAGGAGTTCGTCCACAGTCCCGTTCATCTTCACCAGGAATCGCTCGCAAATGGCATGAAACATTCGGGCGATCTTCTCTTCTTCCTGCGTGCGCCAACCTGCGAATGCCTCTTCGATCCCGGCTCCGACGTGGGCTTCGAGCGCGTCGTTCAGGTCCTTCAAGGAGAGGTCCTTGTGATCCCTGTGGAAAGCCTCGAAGCTCTCCTCCATCCGCGGCAACAGCCCTTTTCTGAAAGACGCGAGATCCCCGTCGAGATCGTTCTTTATCAACTTTCCGATTTCTCCTTCGAAAAGGATGTCGAAACTCTCTTTTTCCGCGAGCACGTCTTCCTTTTTTCCTTCAAACGCCCGGATTTTCTCTTCAAGTTCTTCCATGGGATCGGAGAGGGTCTTCAACTCGATCTCTTTTTCGAGCCGGGCATGGGACAGGATTCTCAGCAGATTGTTGGCGGTGGAGAGGAGAAGGATTTTTCCCTTCTCGGCGAGGAGAAAGCGGGTGAGCGCATCCGAAAAAGCGTTGAGCTTGCTCCTCTGAAGAAGGCGCGCCGAATTCTCGATCTTGCCGTTCAGGGCGAGTCTGGCGGATATGGGAAACATCCTGACGTCCGCTCCGATGACCTTCTTCAGAGCTTCCCGCGAGAACTCGAGAGCCTCCCGGATTTCCTCTTTCGAAAGGTAGTCGATCTTGTTCAGCAGGAAAAAAATTCTATCGGAGTACTGCCGGACGTCTTTGAGGAAATCCAGTTCCGCCTGGCTTGCAGGTTGATCCACGGAGAGGAGAAAGAGCGCCGCGTCGGATTTGGGCAAATACTCATAGGCCGCATCAGTGTTGTGGAGGTAGACGGAACCCACGCCTGGCGTATCGACCAGGCGCACGCCATTCTTGAGATAGGGCGACGGGTAGGCGACGACCACCTCCTTCACCTGCCGCGCGTTCCTGGGATTCCCGATCTCCGTCACGTAGTCCGCCAGGTCTTCCCGGCCGATCTCGATGACCCGGCCATCTTGGAAGAATACGCGGATTTCGAGCGTATCTCCGAATTCGAGGACGGTCACAATGGACGTGAGAGGGACCACGGCGACCGGCAATATCTCAGCTCCCATCAGCGCGTTGACGAGGCACGTTTTCCCCCGTTTGAACTGCCCCACCACGACGAGATTGAACGTCTCGGTTTCGAGCTTCTCCATCAAATCCCTGCACCGGGAGTCCCGGGCCAGATCGAGATCGAGCGCCCGCTCCATGCTGCGGAGAAGCTCTTCTCTCAGCCGGACGTAGCGTTCGATGGGCGTATGCTTCGCAGCTTCGATTTCCCCGTTTCGCTTCCTTTCACGCATGGATCCTCCCTGGCGGCATGCACGGCCCATCTCAACGCTGGAAACCCGCCCGGCGTCGAGGAACCTTTCGCCGATTCTTCCGTCGTTCCTTGTGCTATTGCCGGTTTCAACGTATAAAGGATAAGATTTGAAACCGCCAGAGGAAAGGGAGACGACTTTCCCGCAAAAGGCGTGCCTGTTCGAATGTGCGGTTCGGGGGGCTTCCAACTGCCCTGATGGCCGGCAGGCGCAAGGAACCGCCGTCCGGCGTCGAAGCCGGGGCCGTGCGCCGGCGGGGCGATTCGCGAATTGCCGATGGCGTATCGGCAGAGGAATCAAGGAGGATAAGCAGCTTGAACGTTTTTTCAGACAGAAGAGCTACGATCGGTACGGTGCTTTCAGCGATTGTCCTGGTCCTCTGCGCGGGCATCGCGCATGGCGCCCGGCCGACCGGGGCGGATCCCCTGGCCGCCGTCAGGGACAGACTCATCCGCGACGGATTCGAACCCCGGCAGGTCGCGGAGCTTTTCCAGTCTCCGCCGCCTCTGAGTTACCAAACCATCGCCCTGACTCTCCGCATTCGGGAAGGGCGGCTCAACTACGACCAGTTCCTGACGCCCACCTCCCTGGCCAGGGCGCGCGAATTCCAAAGGACCTACGACGGTCTCCTCTCGAAAGCGCAGGAAACCTACGCAGTGGACCGGCGCGTCGTCGTGGCGATCCTCCTGGTGGAGACCGGCTTCGGCAACTATACGGGAAAGACCCCCACCCTGGGGATACTGACGACGTTTGCACTCATGAACGAGAAGAACAGCCGCGACAGGGTTTGGAAACTCCTCACCCCCAGGGATCGGCAACACTGGGGCAGGGAAGCCTTCGACCGGAAACTCATGGATCGGTCGCAATGGGCGTACGAGGAACTCCGCGCACTCCTCCGGCTCCAGGCCGAACGCACCGTACGGGCTCATTCCCTCAAAGGGTCCGTGATGGGCGCCGTCGGATGGCCCCAGTTCCTGCCGTCCAGTCTGGTCCGCTATGGCGTCGACGGGGACCGAGACGGGCGCATCGATCTCTACGAACCGACGGACGCCATTTTCAGCGTCGCCAATTATCTGCACGGTCATGGCTGGGCCGACGGACTCAGCCGCACGGAACGGGAGGCTGTGATCTACACCTACAATCACAGCCGCCCCTACACCCGGACCATCATCGACGTAGCCGAGCAGTTGCCCCGTTAGAGATGACGGCACGTTCGGGATCAATACAACGAGTTCTTGACCGGATTGGTGAGCTTCTCGACGAGCTTCCGCTCGACGATCTCGGGAACCAGGCCCGTTACGCAACCGCCCGAGAGGACCACTTCTTTGATGATGCTGGAGCTTATGTAGATCCAGCGCATTCCGGTCATGAGAAAAAGAGTCTCGATTTCCGTGTGCAGTTTGCGGTTCATCAAGGCCATCTGGAATTCATACTCGAAATCGCTGACGGCTCTGAGCCCTCTCAAGATGGCATGAGCTTTGATCCGCTCGACGTAGTTCACCAGGAGACCCTGGAAGGAATCCACTACGACGCGCTTCTCCAAGGGGTGTCCTTTAAGAGCGGACTCGATCAATTCGACGCGCTCCTCCAGGCTGAAGAGAGGTTTCTTTCCGGGGTTTGCAGCAATGGCGATCACGATCTTATCGAATATCTTCAAGCCCCGTTCCATGAGATCCAAATGGCCGTTGGTGATGGGATCGAACGAACCGGGGTAGACCGCCGTCTTCTCCATTTCACTCTCCTTTCAGCAGGCACATGAGGTGTCGCGTCACGCATTTTCAGCAGGGAAGATCCTTCACGTAAAAGGAAATCTCGGTATCTCCATACCTCCGTTCACGGGATTTCTTCCATTGCCCGGCGACGTCGGGAAGGGCGTCTTTCACGTGGTGTTCGGCTACCACAAGGGCACCCGGATGCGCCACATCGATGAGGTCGGGCAGAGTCCTTTCAACGAGGCCCTTCCCGTAGGGAGGGTCCATAAAAATCACGTCGAAGCGTTCTCCGGCTGCAGAGAGGCGCTTCAGCGCCCGCTCGGCGGATGCATGAACGATGCTCGCCCGCTCCGCGGCCCCGCAGAGCGTCGTATTGGCCCGGATGAGGCGTATGGCGCCCGGATCTTCATCGACAAATACAGCGCGCTCCGCCCCCCGGCTGAGGGCTTCGAGCCCCATGGCCCCCGTTCCCGCGAAGAGATCCAACACTGTAGCGCCCGGCAGACGCGATGCGATGCTGCTGAAGACCGCCTCCCGGACCCGGTCGGGGGTGGGCCGGATCTTGAGGTCCCCGGGGGCACGCAACCGTCTTCCGCCGAACGCGCCGGCAACTATCCGCATAGGCTCGTCAGATGATACCCCTTTCGATCAGGATTTCGGCAATTTGCACGGCGTTTGTGGCGGCCCCTTTTCGGATGTTGTCCGCCACCACCCACATGGCCAGTCCGTTCGGAACCGATTCGTCAACGCGAATCCGGCCGACGAGCGTTTCGTCTATGCCCTCCGCGTCCAGAGCCACCGGATAGCACAGGCGCGCCGGATCGTCCACGACGCGAACCCCCAGCGCCTTCGAGAGAAGCTCGCGGACCCTCTCAATCGAAATGGGCTCTCGCGTTTCAATGTTCACCGATTCGGAATGGCCGTAATTGACGGGCACCCGCACAGTGGTTGCGCAGACGCGGATCCCGGGATCTCCGAAAATCTTCTGCGTCTCGTGGACCATCTTCATTTCTTCTTCCGTGTACCCATTTTCCAGGAAGGCCCCGATGTGAGGGAAACAATTGAAGGCGATCCGGCGGGGATACACTTCCGCGGTGGTTTCCCGTCCCTCGGCGAGATCCCTCACCTGCCGGTGCAGTTCCTCCAGCGCGCGTTTTCCCGTTCCCGAGACGGCCTGGAACGTGGTCACGACGATCCGCGCGATCCCCACGGCGTCCTGAATCGGCTTCAACGCCACCACCATCTGGATGGTGGAGCAATTGGGATTGGCGATGATGCCCGGATGCTTCCCGATGGCTTCGGGGTTGACTTCAGGAACCACCAACGGGATGGAAGGGTCCATCCTGAATGCGCTCGAATTGTCGATGACCACGCAGCCCGCCGACGCTGCAATTGGGGCGAATTTCCGACTGATGGAGCCCCCCGCAGAGAAAAGAGCGATCTGGATATCCCCGAAGGAATCCTCGCAAAGCTCCTGGACGGGAAGGACCTCGCCCCTGAAAGAGAGCGACTTGCCGAGGGAGCGATACGACGCCAGGAGTTTCAGCCTCCCCACGGGAAAAGATCGCTCTTCGAGAACCCGGATCATCGTGTTGCCCACTGCCCCGGTCGCTCCAACCACTGCCACCTGATAAGATTTTTGTCCCATCTCCAGTCTGCCTCTCAAATCTGTTCGGCCCGCCTCCGGAAAATCCCCGTTGTTTCGCCCGCCGCGGGGAAACCGGATGCGTGCAAACCGCTGCCGGAAGATGCGAAAATCGCCGGCACCGGCCGTTTCGTTCCGCTGCCAATGGGATCCCGTCCCGATCCGGACGGGATCCCCGTTCGAGCGGCTGTTCCGTCCATCAATCGACGCTCACGTACTTCGCTATGAGATCGCCCACTTCGCTGGTGCCGTACCCCATTTTGCCTGCCGACATGCTCTTCAGATCCCTGGCCGCAGCCTTGCGGATCGCGTTCCCGATGAGCCCGCCGGCAGTGTCCTCGCCCAGTTGCTCCAGCATCATCTGAGCCGCCCCGATGGCTGCAATGGGGTTGATGACGTTCTGCCCTGTGTACTTGGGGGCCGATCCCCCGATGGGCTCGAACATGGAGACTCCCTCCGGATTGATGTTCCCCCCCGCGGCGATCCCCATTCCGCCCTGAATCATGCCGCCGAGATCCGTGATGATGTCTCCGAACATGTTGTCCGTTACGATTACATCGAACCACTCCGGGTTCTTCACCATCCACATGCAGGTGGCGTCCACGTGGGCGTAATCCGCCGTGATCTCCGGATACTCGCGGGCTACCTCATAGAAAGTCCGCTCCCAAAGATCGAACGCAAAAGTGAGGACGTTCGTTTTGCCGCAAAGAGTCACCTTCTTCCGCTGGTTCCGGCGGCAGAAATCGAAGGCGAACCGGACGCAGCGTTCGACCCCCATGCGAGTATTGATGGACTCCTGGATCGCCACTTCCTGCGGCGTTCCCTTCCGGAGGAATCCTCCGGCGCCCGCGTAGAGTCCTTCGGTGTTTTCCCGGATCACGACGAAATTGATGTCCTCCGGCCGTTTGTCCTTGAGAGGCGTATCCACGCCGGGATAGAGGATCACCGGGCGGAGGTTGATGTACTGGTCCAGTTGGAACCTCATGGCGAGGAGCAATCCTTTTTCCAGGATGCCTGGCTTCACGTCCGGGTGTCCGATGGCGCCCAGAAGGATTGCGTCGAACCCTTTGAGCTCCTCCAGTACGCTCGGGGGAAGAACTTCCCCCGTCCGGAGATAGCGGTCCCCTCCGAGGTCGTAATGAACTTCCTCAGCCTTAAAATTGCATCTGGCCGCGGCGGCCTGCAGCGCCTTGAGAGCCTCCCGGATCACTTCGGGACCGGTCCCGTCGCCGGGCATTACAGCGATACGATAACTCTTGAGCTCGTTCATGAATATGCCTTTCTCGTCATTAAGATGTACGACCCCGCAAAGGGGTCGTATGGAACCCCGTTTCAGCTCGTGGCGTAGTACACGCGGGCGGAAATTCGGCACTCGTTTTGGTGGGCACGATAAAACCGTGTCCACCCTACCAAGCGGCTGGCACTGTAGGGTGGGCACGCCTTCTTGTGCCCACCGGAACTGGTCAGGGACTTCCGCCGTCCTGTAGTAGTCAGCCGATAGCGCCCGCCAGATGCGCGCATTCAAAAAAGTCCGCACGCCGTAACAGCCAAACGTCGAACAGACTCTGAGAGTGCGCCGAAAGAACCACTCCTGCCGTCACTCCCCGATGCTGCAACGAGACTTCCGCAGGGCGGGCAAGAGCGGGAGCGTTGCCCACAGCGTAAAGAATGCCTCGTCGTTCCGGTGGGCAGGACAAAACCCTTGCCCACCCCACCCTGGAGTACCGGAAGCGTTCAATTCTCGCAGCAGTACTGTTGCAGCCCCCCCGCAAAGGCGGGGTCCGCAAACCCCTTGAAAGAAACCCGTCCCCCTCCCGCGAGCCGCTACGCGGGGCTTCCTTCCCGCGCCATCTGTGCCTGCACGTAAGGGATCAATCCGCCCGCATCGAGCAGTTGCTGCATGAAAAGCGGCACGGCTTGAGCTTTGTAGGTTTCAGATCGCGAATGATTGACGATGACTCCGTGCAACAGGTCCACTTCGAGGTCGTCTCCCGTCAAAGCCGCTGAGGCGGCCTCCGGGCATTCGAGAATCGGAAGCCCCATGTTGAAGGCGTTCCTGTAGAAGATTCGCGCAAAACTCAATGCGACCACGCAGCTCACTTTCGCCCCCTTGATGGACACGGGAGCATGCTCGCGCGATGAACCGCAGCCGAAGTTCTTTCCGGCTACTATGATGTCGCCGGGGTGCACTTTCCCGGCGAAGTCGGGATCGGCGTCTTCCATGCAGTGTGCAGCAAGAAAATCGGGGTCGGAACTGATGAGGTAGCGCGCAGGGATGATGGCATCGGTATCTACGTCATCGCCAAATTTCCAGGCTTTTCCTCTTATAATCATCTCTTGGACCTCGCTTCAGGGCATCGAGCCCTCAAATCGCAAAACGTCAAACGCGAGCGGCCCCTTCCGGAAGACGTCCACGTTTCCGGCCGGATACGGCAGAGCTGCCCGCTTCGCCAAAGCGGGAACCCGGCGCTCGATTGCGCCGGTCGCTCCCACTCGAACAAACCAGGGGTGGGGACTTCTCCACACCGTATTTTCTTCCTACAGATCGTCGGGATGGACGATCCGCCCCGCTACGGCGGAAGCTGCCGCCACGGCGGGATTGGTGAGATAGACCTCGCTTTCGATATGCCCCATGCGTCCGGGAAAATTCCGGTTCGTCGTCGAAACGGCCCTCTCTCCCGCCGCCAGAACTCCCATATGGCCTCCGAGGCACGGCCCGCAGGTAGGCGTGCTCACGGCGGCTTCGGCGTCCAGGAAGATCTGGAAGAGGCCCTCCTCCATCGCCTTCCGGTAGATCTCCTGGGTGGCGGGGATTACGATACAGCGGACGTCCGGAGCGATCTTCCGCCCCTTGAGGACGTTCGCCGCCTCCCGCAGGTCTTCCAGACGGCCGTTGGTACACGAGCCGATGATCGCCTGCTGGATGCGAATTTCAGGAAGCTCCGTCACCGGGCGGACGTTTCCGGGTGAATGAGGCAGAGCGACCATGGGCTCCAATTCCGATACGTCCCAATCGTACACCGCTTCGTAGGAAGCGTCTGAATCGCTCGAATAGAATTCATAGCCACGTTTGGCGCGTTCCTTGACGTACTGTTCGGTGATGGTGTCGGGGGCAATGATCCCGACTTTGGCGCCGGCCTCGATGGCCATGTTGGACATGGTGAACCGGTCCGTCATGGGAAGGGCGTCGATCGCGTCGCCCGTGAATTCCATGGCCCGGTACCGGGCGCCGTCCACGCCGAGTCGCCCTATGGTGTAAAGGATGAGATCCTTCCCGCCGACCCAGGGCCGCCGTTTGCCCCGGTAGATGAACTTGAGGGAACGGGGCACCTTGAACCAGAGCTTTCCCGTGATCATGGCGGCGGCGAGATCGGTGCTCCCGACCCCCGTGGCGAACGCCCCCAGGGCGCCATACGTGCAGGTGTGGCTGTCCGCTCCGACGACCACGTCTCCGGGAAGAACCAGACCCTGCTCGGGCAACAGCGCGTGTTCAACTCCCATTCTCCCCACTTCATAGAAAAAGGTGAGGCGCTGTTCTTTGGCGAAATCCCGCAGGATTTTGACCTGCATGGCGGACGCGATGTCTTTGTTGGGCGTGAAATGATCGGGAACCATGGCGACCCGTTCCCTGTCGAACACTTCTTTTGCCCCCGCGCGATGAAAGGCCTCTATGGCCAGGGGCGCCGTAATGTCGTTGCCGAGAGCGAAATCGATTCGGGCCTCGATGAGTTCGTCGGGCCGAACGTCAACCCTGTCCGCGTGCGTTGCAAGGATTTTTTCACTGATGGTCATGGACATAGGATAAACCTTTCAAGCGAAATGCCGTTCCCTGTTGAAACGGTCCGATTCGTGCGACGATCGTTCATCGCACGCTCCAACGTGGGCGCTCAAAATGCGCGACTTGCCTGAAAAGCGGCTCGGCCGCAGTTCATCTTTCATTGAGGGACAAGGTTCTTCAAGACTTCGCTTCGGGCTCTTCACCTCGAACTTCCGATGCCGGAAGTTCTTTCACCGGTTCTTCAACCGGGAGGGGGAGAGATCTCTTGTCGGCAACTGCAATCCCTCTATACCGGCATATCAGGTACCAGGCGGGACCCGAAACCACGTAGGCCAGCACCAGGAAGAACAGCATGACCGCCGGGTTGATGGCGACAACGGTAAGGCCCACGATAATAAAAAAGAGCATGGGCAGGGGCTTGGATTTTATAAACTCGAAGTCCTTGAAACTGTTGTACGGCAACGTGCTGACCATCAGGAAGCCCAGCAGGTACGTGGCGATGAGCAGGGGAATCGCGGAAAGGTGCGCTGGAGGAATCGCACTCCATTGGCTCACGAAAAGGACGGTTGTCGCCACCATGCTCGCGCCGCCCGGAATGGGCAGTCCGACGAAGAATTTGCTGCTCACGGAATCCACCTGGACGTTGAAGCGGGCGAGCCGTAGGGCGCCGCACGCCATGAAGACGAAGGCGGCGAGCCACCCGAGGCGTCCGAACGGCCTCAGCGCCCAGAGGTACATGAGAAGGCCCGGCCCCGCCCCGAACGCCACGAGATCCGCCAGGGAGTCGTATTCCACTCCGAAGCGGCTGGTCGCACGGGTGAGACGAGCCACCTTGCCGTCGAGAATATCGAAGACGCACGACGCGAGAATGGCCAGCGCAGCCACCTCGAAGTGCCGGTCAATGGCGCTGACGATTCCGAAAAAACCGCAGAACAGGTTCGCCGTGGTGAAGAGGTTGGGAACGATGTAGGTCCCGCGGTGCACTTCCCCTTCCCTGAAGCGCCTCCACCTTCTCTTTCTCGGGCGTCGCTTCTTTATTTCAGGCGGCATAGGACGGTTTCCCCCCCATGAACGTGATCGCCCAAGGAAACGAGGACGTCACTGTTTTCAGGCGCGTAGACGTCCATCCGGGAACCGAAACGGATCATTCCGAAGCGTTCCCCCCGGATGACCCGGTCGCCCACCGTGGGCCAACATACAATCCGCCGGGCGATCAACCCGGCCACTTGTGTCATGACGACGTCCGTCCCGGTGTCGGTCTCGATCCAGATCCAGTTCTGTTCGTTCTCCCCGGACGCTCTCGAACGGTCGGCCGGCAGAAACCGGCCCGCCTGGTACCATGCGCCGCGCACCGTGCCGGAAAACGGGATGCGGTTCACGTGCACGTTGAAGACGTTCATGAATATACTGATCTTCAGAACCGGCTTTTGAAGGAACCGGGTCCCCTCGATCTTCTCGATGACGATGATCCTGCCGTCAGCCGGCGACACGACCTCATCGGAGGCCGCCGTCGTGACCCTCTGGGGATCCCTGAAAAAGTGGCTTGTGAAAAGCGTCGCAACCAGGAACAACGTTGCGAGAACGGGATGACCCAGAATGGCGGCGATCAGTGTCACGAACGCTGCTGCAAGCACGTAGGGCAATCCTTCGCGCGCGAGTGGCACGTGCCTCGACTGGTCCCGAAAGTCTCTCGATTTCATAAGGGTCGCCCATCTCCTTTCATTCCTCGCTTCGGCCCGAACCCGGCTCGTCTCCCGGCCCGTGTTTCACTGCGGATTGCATCCATCCGGGGCGTTCGCGAGGACCCGCCGCGCGGTGCCGAAGCCCCCCCGAACATCCGTTCACGATCGGGTCGGGGGGATATGCCCAATCCACCGCTTCTTCAGCGGGCGCTCCCCTCTCGATCGTTCGCCACGCTCCGAACGGGACAAAGCCGACGATCGAGGGTTTCGCTCTACTGTTTGATTTTTACAGCGTCCAGGAAGGGCATCATGGCACGCAGCTTCGCGCCCACTTCTTCAATGAGGTGCCGCTTTTCGATCTCCCGGAGCGTTCGGAACATGGGACGTCCCGCCTGGTTTTCGAGAATCCACTCTTTGGCGAAGGCGCCGGACTGCACTTCGCCGAGGATCTTCTTCATTTCGGCGCGCGTCTCGTCCGTTACGATGCGCTTCCCGCGGGTCAGGTCGCCGTATTCGGCGGTGTCGCTCACCGAATAACGCATATAGGCAAGACCGCCCTGGTAGAAGAGGTCGACGATGAGCTTCATCTCGTGCATGCACTCGAAGTAGGCGATCTCGGGCTGGTACCCCGCTTCGACCAGAGTGTCGAAACCCGCTTTGATCAGTTCCGTCACGCCGCCGCAGAGAACACTCTGCTCGCCGAAAAGATCCGTCTCGGTCTCTTCCTTGAAGGTCGTGGCGATGACGCCCGCACGGGTCGCGCCGATGCCCTTGGCGTAGGCGAGAGCGATCTGCGCAGCCTGTCCGCTGGCGTCCTGCTGAACCGCGTAGAGCGAGGGAACGCCCGCGCCGCGCACGTACTCGCTCCTGACGAGATGTCCCGGCCCCTTGGGAGCGACCATGATGACGTCCACGACGGGCGGCGGGACGATCTGGCTGTAGTGGATATTGAACCCGTGGGAGAAAAGGAGAGCCTTTCCGGCCTTCATGTGCGGCAGTACGAATTCTCTATATACGTAAGCCTGGGCATGGTCCTCGGTAAGGATCTGGATGATGTCGCCCGCCTCGGCGGCTTCGGCCGCCGTCACGGGGCTGAAGCCGTCTTCGATGGCTTTCTCGTAGTTGGCCGATCCCTTGATATCGGACACGACCACTTCGATCCCGCTGTCTCGCAGGTTCTGCGCCTGCGCGTGCCCCTGGCTGCCGTAACCGATCACCGCCACCTTTTTCCCGCGGAGCAGGTTGAGATCTGCGTCCGCATCGTAGAAAATCTTCATTACATATCTCCTTTCGGGTTGACAAAATGGTGGCCCCGGCTCTTCTATTCGACTTCACTCGACCGCGGAGAAACAAAGGATCGCCGGCCTTGAACGCTCCAGGCCATCTCGAACAGTCGGTATGACAGGATGCATTCCGGAGGGGACGGTCGGAAGGCCGCAACCCGGTACAGCGATATCTCCCGCTCACGGTGGAGTCAGTGCTTCTTGCTCCGAGCCAGCGCCGCCTTCCCGGTGCGGGCCACTTCCACTATTCCCATTTCACCGAGAAGTTCCAGGATCGCCGAAATCTTACTCTCATTTCCCGTGACTTCAAGAGTGTAAAAATGGGGGCTCACGTCCACCACTTTCGCGCGAAAAATATCGACGATCCGCAAGATCTCAGCCCGGGTCTGCGCTTCGGCCCGAACCTTGATGAGGGCCATCTCGCGGTCTACGAATTCCATTTCTCGAAAATCGTACACCTTGATGACATTGATCAGCTTGTTGAGCTGCTTCACGATCTGCGCCTGGATCTTGTCGTCGCCGGTCGTCACCAGCGTGATGCGCGTCAGGCCCGGCTCGTGGGTTTCGGACGCGGTGATGCTCTGGATGTTGAAGCCCCTCCCGCTGAAAAGGCCCGCAATCCTGGCGAGGACTCCCGGCACGTTCTGCACCAGTATTCCTATGGTGTGTCTTTGCTCTTGGCCTGGCTCCATTTCGTCTCCGTCACTTCCGCAAGCAGCATCTCCGAAAGGCTCTTGCCCGCAGGCACGATGGGAAAGACACCCTCTTCGGGCGATACCGTAAAATCCATGAACACCGGCCTCTGGATGGAAAACGCCTCGCGCAAGATCGGCTCCACTTCCTCGGGTTTGGAGGCGCGAAGCCCGACCGCGCCGTAGGCTTCGGCGAGCTTGACGAAATCGGGCGAAGTGTCGAGGCACGTGCTGGAGTAGTTCTTATCGTAGAAGAGTTCCTGCCACTGCCGGACCATGCCCAGGTACCGGTTGTTGAGGATGGCCACCTTTACGGGCAGACAGTTGGAAACCGCCGTCGTGATTTCCTGTATGTTCATCTGGATGCTTCCATCCCCGGCAATGTCGATGACCAGCCGGTCCGGAAAAGCTACCTGGGCGCCGATGGCGGCGGGAAATCCGTAGCCCATGGTTCCGAGTCCGCCGGAGGTGAGCAGCGTCCGGGGGCGCTCGAAGTGGTAATGTTGGGCCGTCCACATCTGGTTCTGGCCCACTTCCGTCGTGATGATGGCCTCACCGTCCGAGATTTCGTAGATCTTGTCGATCACGAACTGGGGCTTGATCACGTCGCCCTCCATCTTGTAGCTCAGAGGGTGGGCCTCCTCCCACTGGCGGATCTGTTCGATCCACGGGGCGCGCACCGCATCGAGATCCTCGACGGGCTCGGACTCCGCCATGGCGATGAGCTTCTGGAGAGCGTTCTTGCAGTCGCCCACGATCGGAATGTCCACGTCCACGTTCTTGCTGATGCTCGTGGGATCGATATCGATGTGAACGATCTTGGCCTTCGGAGCGAAGCCGCTGATCCTCCCCGTGACCCGATCGTCGAAACGCGAACCGACGGCGAGCAGGAGATCGGAGTGGGAAATCGCCATGTTCGCCCGGTAGGTTCCGTGCATGCCCAGCATGCCGAGCCAGAGCGGGTGGAGCTGCTTTCGGCCCGAAGCGTCCCGCACGACGGCGGGGAAGCTCCCGAGGCCCATGAGGGTCGCCGTGACGGGCGCCTTCATCAGGGTGGCGAAACGGGTGAGTTCGTCGCATGCTCCGGCGGTGATGATTCCGCCTCCGGCGTAGATCACGGGGCGCTTTGCCTTGCGAATGTGATCGTAGGCCCGCTTGATCTGTCCCATGTGCGCTTCGAGCGTCGGATGGTATCCGGGAAGGTCGACCTTCCTCGGGTATCTGAATTCAGCCTGAGCCTGGAGGACGTCCTTCGGCAGATCCACCACCACGGGACCGGGGCGACCCGTTCGGGCAAGGAAAAACGCTTCCTTGATTGTCCGCGCGAGGTCGCTCACGTCGGTGACGAGATAGCTGTGCTTGGTGCAGGGGCGCGTAATGCCGATGATATCCACTTCCTGGAAGGCGTCGTCTCCGATCATGGCCGTGGGCACCTGGCCCGTGAAAGCAACCATGGGAACGGAATCCATGTTGGCGGTGGCGATGCCGGTCACCGCGTTGGTTGCGCCGGGACCCGAGGTCACCAGGCAGACGCCGACCCGTCCGCTGGCGCGCGCATAGCCGTCGGCCATGTGGGCCGCGCCCTGTTCGTGCCGGACCAGGATGTGCCGGATGCCCGAGGCGGGCATCTCGTGGTAGATGTCCAGGATGGACCCGCCGGGGAAGCCGAAGATGACCTCGACCCCCTCTTTTTTGAGGCATTCGAAAAAGATCTTTGCTCCATTGAGCTTCATAGATACCTCAACCGCCGCTTCCGAGGAAGGCGGCATTCGATGTGATGGCGCAATTCGTCCGGTTTCGTGCGTTCCGAGCGCTCTAACGCCAACGATATTCATTAGTTGAAATGAACATTCTACGGAAATTGCTCGCCGCTGTCAATGAATTGAAATCGAACCGGGCGGGATTTTGCCGGTCTTTCGCAAACGGTCCCCTCGGGTCGCCCGGAGACGACGAACCGGAAAACGTAGAACGGGCTTCGAACTGTCGCTGCTATCGTGCCGGAGATTGGGAAAGGGGTTGGATGGTCTCTTTCGTCTAGAACAATTTGCTCCCGATTTTTGCGGGCGCCATCGGCGTTATGAACGTTGCCTCACCGCTCTCGGCTTTCGGGTACTGCACTCCCAGAACCAATACCTCCGAGGTTGCTTCCCCGATGCGCCTCGGTTCGAAATTCAGCACGGCGAGGACCAGCCGATCCTTGACTTCTTCGATGGGGTGTTTCGTGAAGCGTCCGACGCTCTGGCGCTTCCCGAACTTGCCAAAATCGATGGTCATCCTGTAGCTCGCCTTGGGAGCGGAAGGCTCGAACTCCACGTCGATCACGCGTCCAAGGCGGATTTCGAGCCTGTCGAACACTTCCTCTTTGCTCACGGTCGGTTTTATTTCCTGAGTCATATCGCTCTCAGCCACAGAAACAACGTCGGGGATGGAAAGGGATCAATCTTTCTTCTCCGTCTTCTCGAAAGTCTTCTTCTCGCCGCATTGCGGGCATTTCTGGGGCTTGCACCGCGCGTCCTTCTCAAATCCGCAGTTGCTGCATTTGAACGACGCCATCTCCTCCTCCTTCCGGCAGCAGAGCCGTCCTAAAATCGGCGGAACCATCCAATACGACAATCGAGCGCATGATACCGGAAATCCGCTTTCCGGTGAAGAGGAAAAGCGGGCGGGCAAAGAACCTGAAGATTTTTCATCGTATTTCCGTGATTTACAGGGATGGTCCCGTGCATGGGAAATCTGCGGTCAGCCGGGGGACGCATCATTTTCGCCAACAGGTTGTCAATGGCGGTTGATGGGCGTCCTTCCGGGATCTCCGATGAAAGGCAGAATGATTAGCCATGGCAGCGTCAGCCGTTCGGGGTCGCGAAACTGGGAAAGGCCGATGGCCATCCTTTCGTGGCCCTTGTCCGGCTGGCCTTTGTAGGTGCCGAGAAGCCGGTCCCACCAGGGCAGATTGAAGCCATAGTTGCTGTTCGTCTCGCGAATGATAACGGAATGGTGCACCCGGTGCATATCGGGCGTCACCACAAAAAGCCGAAGGACTCGGTCCACGGCTGGGGGAATGGAAATGTTGCCGTGATTGAACATGGAGGCAGCATTGAGGGCGACCTCGAAAATGAGCACGGCCAGGGCGGGCGGGCCGAGCGCCGCTACCGCCATGAGCTTGATTCCCATTGAAATGACGATTTCTATGGGGTGAAAACGCAAGCCGGTTGTCAGATCATAATCAAGGTCCGAGTGGTGCGCCATGTGGAGACGCCAAAGAGCCGGAACCGCATGATGCAGAACATGTTGAAGGTAGATTGAGAAATCGAGGACGATCGCTCCGATGGCCACTTCAAGCCAGTAGGGAAGATCGACGCTATTGAGCAATCCCCACTGACGCTCGGTCGCCAGAGCAGCCAGGGCAACGGGAAGGACCGGGAAAACCAGGCGCACCGCGAGGGGATTCAGGCCGAGGATCGCAAGGTTTGCAAACCATCGGCTCGCCTTGGAGACAGTCAAGGCCCGGCGAGGCGCAAGGATTTCGCAGGCGGCAACCAGAACGAAGATTCCCGCGAAAAATCCCAGGCGTATCGCCACTTCAGCGCTCATCAAGGGGGAACCCTCCGTCACGTCGATTCGAGACCCGGACAGCAACCACCCCGATGCCGGGGGGTACTGCCCATCAGGCCGGGAATGAGCGGTTGGAGAGCAAACGCCGGAATCACCATTCGACGAGCGCGGTTCTTCAACCGCGCATCAGCAGCCGAGTTTCTCCGCGAGCAGTTTGCGGGCAAGTTTGAATGCCTCGTCGAGTCCCTCCGGTCGGTTGCCGCCCGCCTGGGCCATATCGGGCCGCCCGCCCCCGCTCCCGCCGACTTCCTTTACGATCTCCTTGATAAGATTCCCCGCGTGAACGCGCCCGGTGAGGTCCGGTGTAACGCCCACCAGCAGGAAGGCCTTCCCGCCGTGGACGGCCCCGAGAACGGCAACCCCCTTCTTCATGCGCTCCTTGAACTGGTCGTTCAACGCCCGCAGGGCCTTGGGATCGTCCGTCTCGACCCGCGTAATGAGAACCTTCGCGTCTCCCAAGATCACGGCATCCTCGATCATGTCCGCGGAACGGCGGCTCACGAGGGAAGCCTTGTGCGCTTCCAACTCCCTCTCCAGTTGCTTTTGCTGCGCGAGCAACTTCTCGACGCGTTCGACGACTTCAGCGGGGCTGGACTTGAGCAGAGCCGCGGTCTGGAGCAGGGCCTTCTGTTGCTCCATCAGGTAATCCAGGGCATGGCTTCCAACCAGGGCTTCGATCCGCCGCACGCCCGCAGCCACGCCCGTCTCCTGCGCGATCGTGAAAAGCCCCAGGTCGCCGGTCCGGCGGGTGTGAGTCCCTCCGCACAGTTCCTTGCTGAGTCCCGCTATCTCCACCAGGCGGACCCGATCGCCGTACTTTTCTTCAAAGAGAGCCATGGCGCCCGTTTTCATGGCGTCTTCTATGTCCATCTCATGGACTTCCAGGCCGCGGTTGTTGCGGATTTCCTCGTTCACCAGCCGTTCGATTTCAGCCGTTTCTTCGGGTGTGACGGCGGCAAAGTGAGAGAAATCGAACCGAAATCGGTCCGGCGCGACGCGCGATCCGGCCTGTTTGACGTGATCGCCCAGCACCTTCCTGAGGACCGCGTGAAGAATGTGAGTGGCCGTGTGGTGGAGAGCCGTATCCCGCCGGAGCGTCTCATCCACCTTGAGTTGCACCGCGTCTCCCACCCGAAGTTTTCCCCGTTCCACCTTTCCCGCATGGACGTAAATATCGCCCGGAAGCTTATGGGTATCCGTCACCAAGACCTTCCCCGACGGCCACGCGATCTCGCCCTTGTCGCCCACCTGGCCGCCCGCCTCCCCGTAGAACGGCGTCTCCGCCGTGACGATCTCGACCGACGATCCCTCTTCAGCCTCATTCACGGGTTCGCCGTCGCGGACCATGGCGAGCACGACGGATTCCGCGGTAAGACCTTCATATCCCGCGAACCTCGTCTTCACCCCCCGAGTCGCCAGTTGCCGGTAAGCTTCCGAGATCTCCCGTTCCCCGCTGCCTTTCCAGTAAAGCCGGGACTGCTCCCGCTGCCTGTCCATCAGCTCGGTGAAACCGGTCTCATCCACTCCCATGGCGAGGGATCTGGCCGTGTCCGTGATGATGTCTATGGGGAAACCGTAGGTGTCGTAGAGCTTGAAGATGAGCGCGCCGGGAATGATCTGGGCGCCGTCGTCCCGGAGCCGTTTGATCTCCCCCTGGAGGAGTCTCAGCCCGTAATCGAGCGTTTCGTTGAAGCGCTCCTCTTCATGATGGATCACGCGGGTTATGAAGCTCTTGTTTTCGAGCAGTTCCGGAAAGGCGTCCTGCATGGATTCCATGACGGAGACCGCGACTTCGTGAAGAAACGGGCGGTCGAGACCCAGGTAGCGGCCGTGCCGCAGCGCGCGGCGTATGACCCGCCTCAGCACGTAGCCCCGGCCTTCATTGCTCGGAAGCCCTCCGTCGCTTATGAGGAACGCCGCGGCCCGCCCGTGGTCGGAGATGACGCGCACCGATACGTCCTTTTCGGGGTCCGTTCCATAGCCGTAGCCGCTGAGCTCCGCAATCTTCGTCCTGAGCGGCGCGAAGAGGTCGATATCGTAGTTGGAGGGAACTTTCTGGAGGACGGCGGCGGTTCTCTCAAGCCCCATCCCCGTATCGATGCTCGGCTTCGGGAGCGGCTCCAGGACCCCGTCGTCCCTGCGGTTGAACTGCATGAAAACGAGGTTCCACAGTTCCAGATACCGGTCGCAGTCGCAGCCCGGCTTGCAGTCCGGCCCGCCGCAGCCGAGTTCTTCCCCCTGGTCGATGAGGATCTCGGAACATGGACCGCACGGCCCCGTATCGCCCATGGCCCAGAAGTTATCCTTGGTGGGGAAAGTCAGGATTCGGCCGCCCGGAAGGTACCTGGCCCAATGCCCGATGGCCTCTTCATCCGGGCCGAGACGCATGCCCGGGTCCCCTTCATGGACCGTCGCATACAGCTTGTCTTTGGGGAGACCCAGGAACTCCGTAAGGAAGGCCCAGGCGAATTCCACCGCGTCCTTCTTGAAATAGTCCCCGAAAGAGAAATTCCCGAGCATCTCGAAGAAGGTGTGATGCCTCGCCGTCCGTCCCACGTTTTCCAAATCGTTGTGCTTGCCGCCGGCCCGCATGCATTTCTGACTGGTCGTCGCCCGCACGTAGGGACGCCGCTCCTCCCCGAGAAAGGCGCGTTTGAACTGGACCATGCCCGCATTGGTGAAAAGAAGGCTGGGGTCGTCCTGCGGGATGAGCGAGGAACTCTTTACAATCGCGTGGCCCCTTTCCTGAAAGAACTCCAAAAAACCCTTACGAATTTCACTGGCTTTCATCGAGAAGGTCTCCTCAACCTAAAAGGGATTTTCCCCCTATCCTCCCCGTTTCAAGAGAGGATTCAACGATCGTTCAGGTTCCCCCGGAGGCGGTCCCGCGCGGCTTCAATCCGCCGCGAGGGCCTCGGCGGGTCCCGGGATTGGCTTGAGATTATGAACCTGACGGGTTTTCTGCTCGATTTCCTGGAGCAGATCCGCGTGTTCCCTCAGGAAGGATTTGGAGTTTTCACGCCCCTGCCCCAGCCGTTCCCCGTTGTATGAATACCATGTCCCCGACTTGTCGATCACACCCGATTCGACCGACAGGTCCAGCACGTCCCCCTCCCTGGAAATGCCCCGGCCGTAAACCACGTCGAACTCGACCTCCTTGAATGGAGGGGCGATCTTGTTTTTGACCACCTTGACACGGGTCCGGTTGCCGATGACGTCCTGCCCGTCCTTGATGGGACCGACCCGCCGAATGTCGAGTCTCATGGTGGCGTAAAATTTGAGGGCGTTGCCGCCGGTGGTCGTTTCCGGAGAACCGTACATGATCCCGATCTTCATCCGTATCTGGTTGATGAAGACCACGCACGTCTTGGACTTGCTGATGGTGGCGACGAGCTTTCGGAGCGCCTGGCTCATCAGCCTCGCCTGGAGACCCACGTGGGGGTCCCCCATTTCTCCTTCGATTTCAGCCTTGGGAACCAGGGCGGCCACGGAGTCGACCACGATGACGTCGATGGCGTTGCTCCGGACCAGCACTTCCGCGATTTCAAGAGCCTGTTCGCCGTAGTCGGGCTGGCTGATGAGGAGGTCTTCGGTCTGGACGCCAAGTTTGCGCGCATAGTGGATATCGAGCGCGTGTTCGGCGTCGATGAAGGCCGCAAGCCCTCCGAGCTTCTGAGCCTCGGCGATGATGTGCAGCGCCAGGGTCGTCTTGCCGGACGATTCCGGCCCGAAGATCTCGACGATGCGCCCGCGGGCGACCCCTCCGATTCCGAGAGCCAGGTCGAGGGACAGGCATCCCGTGGAGATAACCGGAACCTCCGCAAGGTGCGCATCCTCTCCGAGGCGCATGATCGCGCCTTTTCCGCACATGCGTTCAATTTGAGACACCGCCGTTTCAATCGCTCTTTGCCGCTCGTCTGTGGCTACCATGGGGGGTCTCCTCTATCGTTGGGAACGGGACGAATGTCCGCCGGCAAGCTGAGCTCTCAGTCCAGCCGTATTCCTGATTGGCCTGCACGGCAATGGGGATATGTCAGACCTCGATCGACACCTCGGGATGACCGGCCAACGCCGCCCGATACAATGGAGTGTAACGGGCGCCCTCCGGCCTGAGATCGCTCTTATACAATACAACCTCGGCAACGTCAAAATCTTCCGCAGCAAAGTCCCGGTTCGCCAGAAGGGCATCCTGAAGCGCCCGCAGGCGCTGTCTCCCCTTCACGCGGCCGAGCGTCAGATGGGGTTTGAACGGACGTCCTTCCCGCTTGAATCCGAGCGGGACCAGGGCCTCCTCGATGCGACGGGCCAGCCCGGCGAGCGATTCCCGTCCGCCGCAAAGCCCTACCCACACAATCCGCAACTCTTTCATGGTCGGGAAAGCGCCGCAACCGGAGGCCCTGAGAGTCAGGGGCGCCGTCGACGCCGCAACCCTTTCCATCGCCTCTCGAATGTCCGGTATCCGCTCCTCGGGGACGTCCCCCAGGAATTTGAGGGTGAGGTGAATGCGGTCGGGCTTCACCCAGGCAACGGGCGCGTCGGCTTTCTTCAGCTCCCTTGCGAACTTTTCCAGTGACTCCCGGACGTCGGGGGGGAGGTCAAGGGCAATGAATGTCCGAATCATCGGATAGGGTCCTCCAGAGAAGCGCGAGAGCCGCCTGCGCCGCGCTCTCCTGTATCCCCTCGCGGGCGCCGGAGAAAAGGTGCTTCTCGACAACGCATCCGCGATCGGCGGCGCACGCGATGAACACGGTCCCCACCGGCTTTTCCGGGCTTCCGCCCGTCGGGCCGGCAATGCCCGTCACGGCCACAGAAACATCAGCTCCGGCTTCGCTTCGAGCCCCTCCGGCCATGGCCCGAGCCACGGGTTCGCTCACCGCGCCATGCTCCTTCAACATCTCTTCCGGCACCTTCAGGAGTTCCATTTTTGCACGGTTGCTGTAGGTGACGAGCGCCCGGTCGAGGTAATCGGACGCTCCGGGAACGGCGGCGATCCGCCTCGATACGAGTCCCCCCGTACAGGATTCCGCGATCGCAAGTTTCGCACCCCGCTTGCGCAGCAGTTGCCCGATGACCTTTTCGAGGGATTCGTCATTGCACCCGAAGACGTTTCCCGTCCCCAGGAGCGGGGTGATCTGCTCCTCGGCGTCCTTTATCCGGCTCTCCGCCTCCTCTTCCGTATCCGCAGCCGCAAAGAGAGTCACCCAGTTCTCGCAGCACTGGGGCAGGTAACCTATCTGCACGCCATGAAGCCGGGATGAAAGACCCTCCAGACGCCGGTTGATCTCCGATTCGACGATGCCCTGCACCCGAATCACCCTCTTGATATAGGCCAACCGGTCGGGAAATCTCCTCTCGAGATCAGGAATCACCAAATCGGCCATGAGGGTTGCCATTTCGTGGGGCACGCCCGGAAGGAAATAGCAGGGGACGCCGTTCTGTTCGAGGAAGAAACCGGCCATCCCCATTCCGAGCTTGACGGCCCCTTCGGGAAGCGTGGCCATGCGGGCGATCTGCACGGTCCACGGGCGGCCCCGTTCCGCAAGGCGATTTTTCAACCATGCCGTGTATTCGTCGTGGACCAGGAGCGGACGTCCGAAAGCTTCGGACACCGCCAAATTGGTCCGGTCGTCATCCGTCGGTCCGAGTCCGCCGGTGACGATGACGAAGCGAGCCCTTTCGATGCACTGCCAAAGAAGCGGGATGATTTCGTCCTCCCGGTCCCCGACCGTGGTTATCCTGTCGAACCGAAAGCCCCGCCCGCGCAGTTCCAGGGCGATATGCCGCGCATTGGTGTCCGCGATGTCTCCCAGCAGGATCTCGTCGCCGATGGTGAGAAGGGTGCCGATTACCTCATTTCGTCGAGTCGTCATGGTCCCGTCCTGAAGGCGTCAACAGCAATCAAGCCCTCCCGCAGTTTCGCACCGAGAGGACAATCTCTTCATAAACCGTTCGGATCGGAAGTTTTCTCTCTTTCGCGATGCGCCGGCATTCCTCGTATTCCGGAATCAACCGCTCTTCACCTTCGGGGGTCGTCACGCTCTTCACGCGGCAAGGACCGAAGGGTGTCGCCGCCGTCTTCTCCTCTCTCCGCAGTTCGACGCGCCGCACTTCCTGAATGCGGACGCCGAGCGTCGTCGTTTCCTGAAAGACGATCCCGAGCACCGCCGATTCCAGCGCCGGTTCCACGAGCACTCGCAGCAAGGCCGCCGGCCGGTTCTTTTTCATCTGAACCGGGATGACGGCAACGTCCAGAACCCCCGCGTCGAACAGTCTTTCAAATATATAATTATAGAACTCCGGGTTCATGTCATCAATGCTCGTTTCCACCAGCAGGAGCTGCCGCTGACGAAGGGCATCCCGGGACTCGCCCGTCATGATCCTGAGAAGATTCGGAGGGTCCGATGCCCGATCCCGCCCCGCACCATAACCGACCGAAGTCAAAGTCATCTCCGGGATGGTCCCGAACGATTCGGCAAGCGTGCTCAGGATGCCCGCTCCCGTGGGAGTCACGAGTTCCCGCTCGACGCCGCTGTCGTAGACGGGAACGCCTTCGAGGAGCATGACCGTAGCGGGAGCGGGAACGGGGATGGTCCCGTGCCGGGTCCGGATGAGACCGCGGCCCAGCGGAACGCGGGAAGAGAACACCTTGTCGATTTCGAGACGCTCCAGGCCGACGACCGAACCCACGACGTCCAGTATGGAATCCACCGCGCCCACCTCGTGGAAGTGGACTTCATCGACCGGCGTCTGATGGACTCGGGATTCCGCCTGCGCGATCCGCTCGAAAATGTCGAGGCTCCTCGTCCGAACCCGCTCGCTCAGGACGCTTCCGCCGATGAGGTCCCGAATATCGCGGTACGTTCGAGGTGGCTGGTCGAAAACCCTTATGACGACTCGAACGCCGCTGATGGCGCCGCGCTTTTCCCTGGAAATCTCGAACGAATACCCGCCCACCGGGAGCTTTTTCAACTCGTCCAGGAGGAAATCCTCGGGAACGCCGAGATCCAGCAGCGCTCCCAGCGTCATGTCTCCGCTGATCCCGGAGAAACAGTCAAAATAGGCGATCTTCATCTCTTGAACCCGTCCTCAATGGAACGGCTCCGGGGAGCCCGTCCGGAAATCCGTGGGGAATCCGCCACGAACGCAACCATCCCCGCGGTGTGGCGTTCCCAATGGTTATCGACTTTCCCGACCGATCCTAGAATCGCACATATGAGAATCACTTGACAGAGAAAAATGTCGGTGTTAGTTATACGAACTCCATTGCTCGAATAGCCCTGGCTGTTTTGGAGGGATGGCCGAGTGGTTTAAGGCGGCGGTCTTGAAAACCGTTGTTCCGTTAGTAGCGGAACCGTGGGTTCGAATCCTACTCCCTCCGCCACATTCGGAAAAGAACACGGAGAGATGGCCGAGTCGGCTGAAGGCGCTCGCCTGCTAAGCGAGTGTACGCTGTCAAGGTGTACCGAGGGTTCGAATCCCTCTCTCTCCGCCAAAACAATAAGTTAGCCCCGCACCGAATACGACGGTAGCGGGGCTTTTTTGTGAGACCAAATTCCCGTGAGACCAAAAATGAGACCAAATTTTTCGGGAGGTGTATCTTGAACTCCCTCGATCCCCCTACTCCCCGAGCGACTTTTTATATTCTCGATTTCCACCGAGTACTCCCCGGAGAAACCCCATCAACTCATCCACCGACTTCGTGATCCGGTCACATGAGCATTCTACCAGGGCGTTGACCAGGGAATTGGAGAATTCCCCCGCGCGTCGGCCGTCCGTTCTGATGCCGACGATCAAGGCGCCCTCCGGACGGACGGAGTAGAAATACTCGATCTCCCACGCCGTGCCGTCATCCACCTGGGAACCATCGAGCAGCACAACAGCGCAATCAACATGTCGGCGGCATGGACGTGCTCCCTGCAACGAATAAAGACCTCATGCTGCGCTCTATCGCCAAGAGCATCGAGTTCTCCGGGGCTAAAGAGCTCGAAGGGCCAGACGATTTCCACCGGCGCGTTCAGTTCCGCCGCCAGCGCTTTGATTCGGCTGATGGTGGCTCGAATCCAGTTTCTCTCCGACTCCGAAAAAAGAGGACCTGCGAAGTACATCTTGATGAGCTTCAAGGGTTTCATGAGCCTCCGGCTGAGAAAAAGAGAAAGGCGTTATTTCTTCAATCGCGAACGTTTTCCCGTCGTCCCATGGCTTGAGTCCAGCCACTCACGCAGTGCTCTATTGATGCGGCTCTGCCACCCTTTACCCATGGATCTGAAGGTTTCCACTACGTCGGCGTCGAGTCGGATATTCACGGGGACTTTCTTCTCCGGAGACCTGGGCCGGCCGCGTGGTTTCAGCAGTTCCGCCGCCGCTTCCGGACCAAGGATTTCGGGCAGCACTTCCGATGCCGGTCTGGCGCGAGCGAAATCCTGTTCCGTGAGTTCCCTCACCTCGCCCTCTTCATCGGTCAATGGTAATCGCTTTGCCATATTTCTTAGCCTCCCTCGCATTTGCTTTGCGGAAACTGATAACCCGGATTCCGTTTTCCACCGGCGTGAAGCATAGAAAATGCAACCGATCATCCAGGTACCCGACGGCCACGAAACGAGACTCCGGGTAGTCGTTCCGGTCGTCTGCGATAATGACGGCATCACTCCACTCGAAATCCACGGCGCGGTCGAATGGGAGCTGCCTTTCGGCTTCGTTCCGGGCGCTCTTGTCGAGATCGTATTCTATTCTCATCGGCCTTTATTGTATCTACAATAATTCTAAAGTCAATGCTTCGTCGCGGTTATCCGCGCCGCACCGATCTCCTTCACGATTGCATCCGTACACCCGCCGTCGGGCGAGAAATAGACGGTTATCGGGCGGGGGGCCGGCGGCATGCAGTGGGGTGCCCTAGAAGGTGGACAGCAGGGATATGATCAACAGCAGTGCAATGGTGAATCGTCTCAGGTTCATGCGTTATCTCCGCGTTGCGGGTGTTTCTCCGTGAGTCGTCAACAGGTCTTGTTGCCGGATCATCCGGGAGTTTCATGGAAAATTCAAGGGCAATCCTTCGTGCCAGGCTCTGCACATCATCTCATCGCTCGGCCCCTTCCGGATATTTTTCCTCCCCGGCTTGCGTTGGGTCAAATACTGTTTGACCTCCGTAATCGTTTGAGGGAAGATCCAGGCAATGATTGCAGATTGGCGTTGGCAATATCGGGGCGGGACCACGGGCGCTCCGATGTGGAAAATGGCTCAACACATCGATTCTTTTACGACTTAGTAGACTTTCCAAAAAAACCCAAAAACAGGGGAGGTTACCGCTTCGGCGTATCTTCGCGAACGGACATATCATTTCAGGATTTCATCTGATCGCGAGCCTGGCTTTTTTGCCGCAGGGGGCATCCTGTTTTCGAGGTTACCGCTTTTGACCCAACGGAGCCTTGCAGCAAGCCGCTTCGCAGCCGTGCCCTTGAAATGATACGCAGAGCCTTCGGGTGATTGCGACTGAAATTAATAACTCGACTCCGCAGAGCCAGTGACACTTGAAATGATACGCAGAGCCTTCGGGTGATTGCGACTATATCGCCTCCTTTCATCGTGCCGCTTCGATTGTACCTTGAAATGATACGCAGAGCCTTCGGGTGATTGCGACAAACAATACCATGCGCCTTTATCGACATTGACAGAAACTTGAAATGATACGCAGAGCCTTCGGGTGATTGCGACGATTAGGACTAAGAATTTCATGCTCTTCCTCTTTTTCTTGAAATGATACGCAGAGCCTTCGGGTGATTGCGACATAGTGCTCCATGGTTTCGCACTTCCAGTTGGACACTCTTGAAATGATACGCAGAGCCTTCGGGTGATTGCGACTAGCTTTTTGCGCAGATACCAGTAGTAGGGATATGGCGTCATTCTTGAAATGATACGCAGAGCCTTCGGGTGATTGCGACTTCTGACAGCCCTCATTGACCAATTTAAAGGTGAACACCTTGAAATGATACGCAGAGCCTTCGGGTGATTGCGACTTCTGACAACTTACTACCATGCAAACCAAACTAAGAATACTTGAAATGATACGCAGAGCCTTCGGGTGATTGAAACTAGATTCCACCCACTTCGATCTCGCTGATTTTCATATCTTCTGCTCCCTGAAATTCCCCGTTGACATTGCCTCGCCGTTGCGGTTAAGTGATGGCAAGTATCCAGGAATCTTAAAGCATTGCACGCATAAGTGAGGTGACCGCCAGGTGCAACGAGGTGGGGGATTCCCTCGGGGAGCGGCCAGGGCCATTCCAAAAAATCCCGTGATATTATACCGTGTTGGAGGTTTTCGATGGATGTAAAGCAGGCTGTGCAAATCGCTATAGACTATATTGCAGATATTTTTCAGTCTGAAAATCTTGAGAATATCGGCTTGGAAGAAGTAACGTTCGATGAACTTCGCAATATGTGGTTGGTTACAATTGGATTTTCCCGTCCTTGGGATCACCCCAAGGTGGGTCTTGTTACGGGCTTCCAACCACAACATCCTAAGAGAGAATATAAGACTGTCGAGATTGATGATTTCTCTTGCACAGTGAAATCAATCAAGATTCGCGAGATAAAGAATGCATAGTGTATTAATAGATACCAACCTACTATTATTGTTGGTTGTTGGTTCATGTGATAAGAAACTGATATTATCGCATAAACGTACTAATGTTTTTGTGCCTGAAGATTTCGATTTATTGGTTGAATGCATAGATGGTTATGATGTGTTATGGGTTACTTCTCATTGCCTGGCCGAAACATCTAATCTAATTAGGCAAACGCATAAGGATAAGGCACAAGAATTAATGATTCACTTTTCAAATTGGATTGCCAATACAAAGGAATCTCACATTTCTAAAGGAATTGTCTTCAAGGATGGTATTGTAACCAGAATTGGTATTACTGATACTGCTATTATTATAAAATCCAGGCATGTAGATTGTGTATATACTGTAGATGTCGAGTTGTATCTTGAAATATCAAGAAGAGGGTATAAGGCCATCAACTTCAATCATCTGCGACCAGAGAAGTATTTCGCCCAAAAAATTGGATAGCCTATATTTAGAATAACACCACCTTTCAAAGCTGTTATTCAAGGATTGGGTAAAATCTACGAACTCTTTCTGTTCCCACGTCGATCTTTCCTACGATACATCGCAAGCTGCTTTCTCACATAGTATACCCTCTCTTGGTGTTCTTCACTTCTGCTCGGCCTCCTATCCAATCCGGATTTTATGGTGAAGGGGGACATCGGAGGAGGCAACATTCTCACCTCGACCATCACCGAGGATGCGGTGAAAGACCGCGGCCTCAAGGCGGGAGACTAAGGTAAGCGCCCTCTTCAAGGCAAGCTGTGAGCAACTTTCTCATTCTCGATTTCCCCCGAGCACTCCCCCGAGCACTCCCCCGAGCACTCCCCTGAGCACTCCCCTGTGAATCCCCTGTGAATCCCCTGTGAATCCCCTGTGAATCCCCTGTGAATCCCCTGTGAATCCCCTGTGAATCCCCTGTGAATCCCCTGTGAATCCCCTGTGAATCCCCTGTGAATCCCCATCAGTTCATGCGACCGATATTGCGATCCGGTCACACGAGCATTCCACCATGGCATCGACCAGGGAGTTCTTGAATTCCCCCGCGCGTCGGCCGTCCGTTCTGATGCCGACGATCAAGGCGCCCTCCGGACGGACAGCGTAGAAATACCCCATCTCCCACGCCGTACCGTCATCCACCTGGGGACCATCGAGCAGCGCAACAGCGCAACAGCGCAACAGCGCAATCAACATGTCGGCGGCATGGACGTGCTCCCTGCAATGAATAAAGACTTCATGCTGCGCTCTATCGCCAAGAGCATCGAGTTCTCCGGGGCTAAAGAGCTCGAAGGGCCAGACGGTTTCCACCGGCGCGTTCAGTTCCGCCGCCAGCGCTTTGATTCGGCTGATGGTGGCTCGAATCCAGTTTCTCTCCGACTCCCAAAAAAGAGGACCTGCGAAGTACATCTTGATGAGCGTCAAGGGTTTCATGAGCCTCAGGCTGAGAAAAAGAGAAAGGCGTTATTTCTTCAATCGCGAACGTTTTCCCGTCGTCCCATGGCTTGAGTCCAGCCACTCACGCAGTGCTCTATTGATCCGGCTCTGCCACCCTTTACCCATGGATCTGAAGGTTTCCACTACGTCGGCGTCGAGTCGGATATTC